>Ga0224508_10000682_pt1 | contig 32670 bp, 39 predicted proteins | sample SF_Jan12_sed_USG_4_FD_170157 | JGI IMG/M metagenome (GOLD analysis project Ga0224508, IMG submission 170157) | Sediment microbial communities from San Francisco Bay, California, United States - SF_Jan12_sed_USGS_21 | ecosystem: Environmental > Aquatic > Marine > Sediment | place: USA...
TGAGGAAGAGGGATCGTGCGACGCCTCTACGATCGTAGTGCCAGAGCCCAAGTCGGACAACCCATTCGGTGGGGATGACGTTGACGTCGAAGCTGCTGACGCGGATGGCGGGGACTTCTAAGCGGCGAGGCCTAGTCTTCGGCTACCGCTCAGGACTTGAAGAGAAGGTGGGTGAACAGATCACAAAGTTTGGCTTCGCAGTTCAGTATGAGGCCTACAAGATCGCGTTCACTCCCCCTCTCAAGTTGCGGACATACACGCCGGACTTCGTCTTGCCCAACGGCATCGTCATCGAGACCAAGGGACGTTTCATGACGGCAGACCGCCAGAAGCACAAGTTCATCCAGAAGGAACACCCCGATCTGGACATTCGATTTGTGTTTTCAAATTCTCGCCAAAAATTAAGCAAGAAGTCGCCGACCACTTATGGAATGTGGTGCGACCAGTACGGTTTCCAATACGCCGACGCCCTGATACCTATTTCGTGGTTCGAGGAGCCGTCGTATAAGCGCCGACTTGCAGCAATACAGGGGGCAATCCCGCCTCCAACAAAAAGCAGGAGCAAATAATGGCACCACCCACCATCAACAAACGGACGATGGAGGATATGGTCTATATCCACCTACACGCCGTCGGCAGTATCTCTTCCCTCGAGGCCGCCACTCTCTACAAGTGCCGGTCACTATCCCGACGGATCGCTACCCTTCGTGAAGACGGGCTCGACATCTTCTCGGAATGGTGCAAGGACCTGACAGGACAGCGCTACGTCCGCTATTACATCTCGGTGTAGGCGATGGAGAGTGACAGCGAGTTCCTATATCACGAACCATGCCCTGAGTGTGGTTCATCCGACGCCCTTGCGCGGTACACTGACGGCCACGGGAAGTGTTTCTCATGTGGGAAGTATTTCCATGCCGACGGCGACGCGCCCAAACCGAGGAGCACACATAAGATGGCGGGAGACTTGATCCCTGCGGGGGAAGCTGTGGCGCTACGCAAGCGGTGCCTGTCCGAAGAGACCTGTGCTAAGTGGGGGTACACAGTCGGGGATTTCGGAGGGGTGCCGGTCCAGGTGGCCGCCTACCGCAGTCCAGAGGGACACGTTGTCGCCCAGAAGATACGCTTCTCCAATAAAGAGATGAAGACCAGGGGGGACTTCAAGCAGGTCGGGCTGTATGGTCAACATCTCTGGAGCGGCGGGGGTCAGAAAGTAGTAGTGACGGAAGGTGAGATTGATGCAATGTCAATGTCGCAGGTCCAGAACCACCGTTGGCCTGTCGTGTCCATCCCCAACGGAGCGCAGGGGGCGGCTAAGGCACTGACCAAGGCACTGGGATTTCTCCTCACCTTCGACGAGATCATCTTGATGTTCGACATGGACGAGGAGGGGATTAATGCAGCCTCTAAGTGCGCCCTCCTCTTCCCACCGGGCCGCTGCAAGATCGCCAAGCTGCCCCTCAAAGACCCCAACGAGATGTTGGTCGAGGGCAGGGCAAAGGAACTAGTCAGCGCAGTCTTTGAGGCCCAGGTCTTCCGCCCCGATGGCATAGTCACCGTCAGCGACGTTCGCGATAGGGTGCTGGCGCCTAAGCCAGTGGGCCTGCCGTGGTACTGCCCTGCGATGACAAGCATGACCTATGGCCGGCGGACGGGGGAAATCTACGCTCTAGGTGCTGGCACTGGTGTCGGCAAGACAGACTTCCTCACGGAGCAGATGCAATACGACATAGGAGTTCTCAATGAAAAGATCGGCGTCTTCGCTCTTGAACAGCATCCAGCAGAAACTGTCACCCGACTGGCAGGAAAAATGGTCAGTCTACGGCTCCATGTTCCTGATGCTGGATGGGAAGTCAGTGACTTGGTATCCGCCGTCGACCTACTTGAAGAAGCCGACGCCCTTAGAATGTACGACAGCTTCGGAGCCACAGACTGGGAGATAATACAGAACACTATCAGGCACTTAGCTCATGGTGATGGTATCCGCATCTTCTACCTCGACCACTTAACCGCCCTAGCTGCTGCTGAGGAGGACGAGCGGAAGGGACTGGAGAAGATCATGTCGGAGATGGGGAGCCTAGTTAAGGAGCTCGACATCATGATCATCCTTGTCAGCCACTTAGCCACACCTGATGGCAAGCCCCATGAAGAGGGCGGCCGTGTCATGATCAGGCACTTCAAAGGCAGCAGGGCGATCGGCTTCTGGTGTCACTTCATGTTTGGCATGGAGCGCGACCAACAGCATGACGACCCAATCCTTAGGCGCACCACCACCTTCCGCTGCCTCAAGGATCGCTTCACTGGTTCTGCTACTGGCGAAATATTTTTTCTACAATACGATCAAGCCTCGGGCCGTCTCAGCGAGACAGCCTACAACCCATTTGAAGAGGAAAGGGCACTACATGAGGGCGTCGATGACGAAGACAGTCCCTTCTAGGAGGGCGCCTGGGGCACTCAAGGTGTCCATCAAGGACGGTCTTCTGACCCTGAAAACCACAGAAGTGACACTGCAGCTGACTATGGACAACTGGCGGCTGCTCACTGAGACCATAGGAGACATGAAACAATGACTGTCGCAGAGACACAGCACGCAACGACATGCGCGATCATGACCAAGCTGATCGACAGGATGTACGCCGATCTTGTCAAGTCGCAGGGAGACCACAAGTCCTTACTGGCGCAGCACCGCGCCGCCCGGCAGGAGGTGACACACCACGCAGGCCTGGTCATCGCCCTACGTAAGCAGCTGGATGAATTGAGCACACAGTACGACACCCTGCTGGAGCACTGCGAAGAGGAGATATGGGAGGCCCGCAAGCCTCTGATAGCGGGGGACAGTGCGCCACCGCCACCAACGCCTTGCTGGACACCATCGACAGGGTCCCCTGCCTTGTTCGAAGTGCAGCCGTCGACTGCACCATACACTCTACCTTCAGTCGAATAAAACTTCACACAACGAACACTCAAGAGAGATATTGATATGGTTCGTATGGTATTTGACATCGAGACCAACGGCTTGCTGGACACCCTCGATAGTGTCCACTGCTTGGTCATCAAGGCTGTCGACGACGGCACCATCCACTCTACCTACAATGGCGGCTATAAGGACATCGACGACGGACTGGCCATACTCTCCAAGGCTACGGAGATCATCGGCCACAACATCCTAGGCTTCGATCTCCCTGCCCTCGAGGAGGTGTATGGGTGGAAGCCATCGCCTGGCACGAAGGTGACCGACACTATGGTACTGACCAGGCTGCTATGGCCCGACATCAAGAACAAGGATGCTAGGCGTATCAAACAGGGGAAGCTGCCTGGCAACATGCTCGGCCGCCACTCCCTCGAGGCGTTCGGCCACCGTCTGGGGCGCTGGAAGGGGGACTACGCCAAGATCATGAAGGACGCAGGCATCGACCCTTGGGCTGCATGGTCAGAGAAAATGCAGGAGTATTGTGAGCAGGACGTCGAAGTCACCCACGCCTTGTGGGAGGCTTGCATGGCACGAGCCAAGGCCTTCTCACAGGAGAGCCTCGATCTGGAGCATGCAGTCGCCAACATCATCATCCGGCAGGAGCGCAGGGGCTTTGCCTTCAATGAGTGCGCCGCTCAGCAACTCTACGCCGACCTAGTGGGGCGCCACAATGACTTAGCGCAGGAACTTAGGGACACCTTCGGGAGCTGGACAGTCAAGACACCTTTCCTCCCCAAGCGGGACAATAAGACCCTAGGCTATAAGAAGGGCGTCCTGACCCATAAGATCAAAGAGATTGAGTTCAATCCAGATAGTCGCCACCACATCGCCAATAGGCTCAAAGTTATGTGTGGCTGGAAGCCCAAAGTGTTCACCCCTGGGGGAGAGCCGAAGGTGGACGACAAGGTGCTGACTACGATCGACTACCCTGAGGCCCAGGGGATCGCTGAGTACCTAATGCTAACGAAGCGCATCGCCATGCTGAGGGACGGCAGCCAGGGCCTGCTGCGGAAGGTGAAGAACGGCCGCATCCATGGCCGTGTCAATCCCAATGGAGCAGTCACCGGCCGTATGACACACAGCTCCCCTAACATCAACATCCCTTCCAATACTGCCCCTTACGGGGTGGAGTGTCGGGCGCTGTTCGAGAGCGGGGAGGGTTACAAACTGGTGGGCGCAGATGCCGACGCACTAGAACTATGCTGCTTAGCGGGCTATATGGCGAGGCACGACGAAGGCGCTTACATCAAGGTAGTCTTGGAAGGCAATAAGGCTGATGGCACTGACATCCATTCCGTCAATGCCCGTGCTCTGGGGCTGGGGGCCACATCAGAGTACACTGTCGACGGCCGCACACTTACAGGGCGGGACATCGCGAAGACGTGGTTCTACGCCTTCATCTACGGTGCTGGTGATAGTAAGCTGCGGGACATCCTAGGGAAGGAACAGGCTAAGCGCCTGCAGGGCTCAGGCCGCAAGGTCTTCCTAACTAACCTGCCAGCCTTGAAGGTGCTGATTGAACAGTGCAAGGACAAGGCTAAGAACTACGGCGCTCTGCGGGGGCTCGACGGCCGGCGGCTCTATGTCCGTCACCTTCATGCCTCCCTGAATACGCTACTGCAGGGGGCTGGGGCGATCATCATGAAGAAAGCACTGGTGATCCTGGACGAGGACCTACAGGAGCGGGGGCTGGTCGCTGGTGAGGAATATGAGTTCGTCGCCAACGTCCATGATGAATGGCAGATTGAAGTGCGTCCATCTTGGACATCAACAGTCGGGCCGATGGCCGCCGACGCAATCAGAAAGGCTGGCGAGAGTTATGAGTTCCAGTGCCCCTTGTCGGGGTCGTACAAAGTCGGAGAGAATTGGTCGGAGACACACTAATGTCTAAGGAAATTCGGAAGACAACAGGAGAGGGCCACATCTATGTCATCACAAACCCGGCTTGGCCTGGGTACTGCAAAGTTGGGCGTTCGCTTGGGGTTACTGAACGCCTTAGGACATATCAGACAGCGTCACCCCATCGAGATTACACCCTCGAGTTCACCCGAAGGTTCGCTGATGTACACGCCGCAGAGCGCAGGATCAGAGCCGTCCTCCCAGCCTTCAAAGCCAAGGGAGAGTGGCACCACATCTCGGTCATCGCCGCTATCTCACTACTCCACAGCCTCCCTTCTACGTGAGCGCTATGGTATCGCCAACGTATTTCAACAGGAGCATGAGAATGATTAACCTAATAATCGCCACCGCCATAATGCTGTGCCTGGGTGCCGTTGGGTACCTTATCATCTGGCTGGCCGCGGGGGTATGACAATGAAGACACTGCTACTGATCGACGCCGATATGTACGTCTATCAGGTGGCTGCTGCTGGGCAGACGGACGTAGAGTTTGATGGCGTCCCAATGTCCACCAGCGATTTCACCACCTGCCTGACCAACTTCGACTACTTAATCGACGATGTCATGGAGAAGATGGAAGCCGACCAGTTCATCCTTGCACTCAGCGACCCTAAGGGTGGCAACTTCCGCAAGGGTGTCCTGCCTACCTACAAGCATGGGCGGGTGGGCCTTACAAGCCCGCTGGTACGCCGGCAGATGGAAGAGTACCTGATCGAGAGGCGGGGCGCCAAGACCAAGCCAGGCCTCGAGGGTGACGACATCCTAGGCATCTGGTCAACTGGTAGCATGTACCCAGGCTTCCACAAGATCGTGGTCAGTGGCGATAAGGACATGAAGACCACAGTCCCTGGCTTCCATTGGAATCCACGCTCTGACAAGCCAGACGTCGTCACCTTCGTCAGCGAACAGGCAGCAAACTACGGGCACATGTACCAGACCCTTACAGGTGACTATGTCGATGGTTATACAGGCATCCCAGGCATCGGCCCGAAGAAAGCTGAGAAGATACTGGCTGACTACAAGGACATGCCCGACAGCAAACCTATGCGCCTCTTGATGTGGCGTGATGTAGTCCGCGCCTACGTCAGTAAGGGCCTCGAGCCTGAGGATGCCCTAGTCCAGGCACGCTGCGCCCGCATCCTCCGCGCTGAGGACTACGACTTCACCAAAAAAAGACCCATACTGTGGAGCCCACCACGATGAAACACGGATATGAAGATAGCTTCAAGGCCGCAGAAGCCCTCAAGAAAGTCAGGGAGAGTGCCAAGCGTCCTGTCGTTGACTACTACTCACACGAGGAGGAGGTCGAACCATTCTCAGCGCCGCCGAGGACGTCCTTCGACAAGCCAGAAGACGCTGTCAACCACCCCGGCCACTACACTAAGTACAAGATACAGCCGGTCCACTTCATCATGGAGAACGATATCCCGTTCTGGGCCGGCAACGTTATCAAGTACGTCCTCAGGCATGGGGATAAAGACGGTATCCAAGACCTTAAAAAGGCTCAGAGATACCTGGAAATGCAGATCAAGAAGCTTGAGGGAGACCCGTCGTACTCACAATAAGTCGATTACCCCCCTCTATAATGCACTCCCACTATAAGGGAAGTAACACAGATGGATATAAATAAAGGCGTTTTTGACCGCAATACTATTGAGCTCCTCGACGAGGTGTTCCCTCCACGACCCCCCGACGCCAATGATAGCGAACGGGAAGTGTGGATGAAAGCCGGTGAGAGGCGCCTAGTGGAATGGCTGTTGATTAAGCTCAAAGAGCAGGAAGACCACGGCCTTGTGCTTCTCTAGCCCCAAAATACCGGACCAGAAGATTGCTGGCCCACCACCCACCCCTGAGTTACCCCCGGAGCCGCCTATCACGGCAACAGCTGCCGCCAATAAGACGAAACGCGCTGGACGTAGCTCACTCAGGATCGACCTAGCCGCTGGCGCCGCTGGCAATACCAGCCTCGGAGGCAAGTCAGGCTCGGTGATCACATAATAATAACCACGACGACAACACGAAGGACTACACTTCATCATGACAACTGCAGCAGCGCGTTACGCAAAGCTGGAAGCTGAGGATCGTCGTCCTTTTCTGGATCGGGCGCGTACCTGTGCCAAGCTGACTATACCTACGCTGTTCCCCCCTGAGGGATACAGCAACTCGACGCGGTACGACACGCCCTATCAGGGAGTAGGGGCGCGGGGCGTAAACAACCTCGCGTCCAAACTCTTGCTCACCCTTTTCCCGCCACACTCCCCGCACTTCAAGTTTGAAGTCGACGAATTGACGCTCGAGGAGCTAACAGGCGCCGAAGGGATGGAAGCAGAAGTCTCCAAGGCCCTATCAGCCTACACCAAGAGGGTGATGACTGACGTCGAAGTCCGCGCCTTCCGCCCGTCAGTGTTTGAGGCTCTCAAGCACCTGATTGTGGGTGGAAATGGATGCCTTTACGTACCAGAAGAGGGCCCTACTAGGTTCTATGCCCTAGAGAAATACGTATGCCGCCGCGACCCCTCAGGGAAGCTGCTGGAATTGATTATCAAAGAGAGCATGAATGTTGCCGCAGTCCCTGAGGAGATACGCTCCCAGGTAGCAGCAGCCGCCACCACAGAAGAGAAGGTGACGGACGATACAGTCGATCTCTACACCTACGTCTATATCGAAGATGGCGAGTATCTCGTTCACCAGGAACTAGAGGGCGCGATCGTCCCAGGTTCCGACGGATCATTCCCTGCCGAACGCCTGCCCTGGCTCGTCCTCCGCTTCAATAAGGTTGATGGAGAGAACTACGGGCGCGGCCACTGCGAGGAATACCTGGGCGATCTCAATGCCTTAGAGGAACTCTCTAAAGCAGTCGTCGAATACACAGCCATTGCATCAAGGGTCTTCATGTTCGTGCGACCCAATGGCACCACCAGCGCCCGCATCCTCAAGAAGGCGAGCAATGGTGACATTCTAGCCGGCGACGCAGCAGACGTCACCGTCCTTACCCTCGAGAAGTACAACGACTTCCGGGCTGCAAGGGAAACGATGCAAGAAGTTGAACAGCGGCTAGCGTTCGCGTTCCTTCTCAACACAGCGATCCAGCGCCCCGGCGAACGGGTGACAGCTGAGGAAATTCGCTACATGGCCAGGGAACTAGAGAGTACCCTCGGCGGCGTCTACTCCGTGCTATCGCAAGAACTACAACTCCCAGTCACGAAAATCCTTATCTTTCAGTTAGTTAGGACAGGCAAGCTAGACGAACTGCCTGACACAGTCCAGCCGAAGATCGTCACAGGGCTCGACGCCCTCGGTCGCGGCAACGACCTTGCCCAACTTGATGCCTTCATCCAGGGTGCCATGGCCTTAGCGCCAGAGGCAGCCGCCGCCGTCATCAACTGGCAGGACTACATGACACGTCGAGGAGCCTCTCTTGGCATCGACATGGACGGCCTGATCAAGTCTGAAGAGCAGATCGCTCAGGAACAGCAGCAGGCTCAGATGATGCAGATGGCCCAAAGCATGGGACCACAAGCAGTTAACCAAGTTGGCCAGATGGTCAACAAACAAATGGAGACGCCAGAAGATGGCTGATAATAATAAGATCGACACCACCACACCGCCTGCCGACGTGTTCAAGGAACTAGAAGTCAAGGCAGCAGCGGTTGTCCCAGCCCCCAAGCAGGGCCCGCACGATCCTGATGCCTATGGCACCGACGTCAAACCCCTCCGCTCTGGAGAGAAGCTGGTACATGGCGATGGTGGCAAGGTCTACCGTAAGCGTGCAGGCACCCGCAAGGGTAGCTACCGCATGGTAAGGGTCAACTGACGTGGTCGAACGTATGGAGAGTAGTGACCACACAACGGGCCCTGATGCGCCTGTGATAGAGGATGCCGGCGGACGGCCCGACAGTGTGCCAGAGAAGTTCTGGGATGCCGACAAGGGTGAGATTCGCACAGAAGACCTACTAAAATCCTATACAGAACTCGAGAAGAAATCCTCCGGCCTCCCATCCGACGAGGCTGCCGCTCCCGCTGAGGGGGCCCTTGCTGCTGAGGGGGCCCCTGCTGCTGAGCCCGAAGAGGGTGAGGCGAAAGAGGAAGCAGTAGTGGCTGCAGGCGTCGACATGGACGCACTCGAGACTGAGTTTATGGCTGAGGGAAAGCTTGGCGACGATAGCTACGCCGACCTGGAAGCCAAGGGTTTCAATCGAGAAGAAGTTGACGACTTCATCCAATACCGCACCCAGAAATCTGAGCGGTATATGGGGGAGTTACACGAGACAGTGGGCGGCGCCGACAACTTTGCCAAGATGGCAGAATGGGCGTCGAACAACTGGACTGCCGACGAACTGAGTGAGTACAACTCAGCCGTCGAGAGTTACGAAATGGGCCGCGCCAAGCTGGCCATGAAGGGGCTCCGCGCCGACTACGAGAAGGCCAACGGAAGAGCCCCGAAGTTACTTGATGGAGATGGTTCCCGTACTGCGGGTGGCACCCTCTACAGGTCCGACGCTGAAATGCTTCGCGACATGGAAGACCCTCGTTATAAGACAGATGCTGCTTTCCGCAATGACGTCATGGAGAAGGTCGGAAGGTCACAGAAAGCATATGGCCAGACCTAACCCCAACACCCTCAAAGGAAACTAACTAATGCGCCTCATCAAAAAGTTCATCGACTTCAATGACGAAGATACCGCCGTTGTTGTTGGTAACACCTACCCCGGCGATATGATCGTCGACGGTGGGTTCTTCTGCACCGAAGTCTTCAACGGTACTACGCCCATCATGGACATGGGCTTTGTCGCTGATAACGCTGGTGGCAGTGCCGATCCCAACGCCCTAATGTCCGCCGTCACCCCGACTGTCGGCGCCTTGGCGATGGACGAACTTGCCGCCACGACTAACAAGCGCTGCACGACTGCTGACCAGGTCACTGCTACCTTCTCGGTGGCCTCGGGCACCCCGTCGACCGGCAAAGGCTACGCCTGGGCCCTGATCATGACTGAGAACGTTCTGAACGACGACAGCTAAGCCCTGCCGTCTACCTATCCCTGGCCCCGAACGGATTATTTCGACGGGTGCTGGGGCGGTGGGGGCTGGCTGCTGCCGCTCCTCAGCGCTGCCCCCACCACCACCTATCCAAAGAAGGAGTTTTTGCATGAACAGAGCCCTATTTTTATCCCTATGCCGATCCCAAGTATTCAACGGCAGGCTGACGGCAGAAATTATTAAGGGTCTCGGCGCCATCCTCGACGCCTTTGATAGACACCACGTCACAGACAGAGAAATGCAGGCCTATATTCTGGCGACTGCCCAGTGGGAGACTGCCCACAAAATGTGGCCCATCAGAGAGTACGGCAGGGGGCAGGGAAGGCCGTATGGCAAGACAGACCCAGTCACAGGGCAATCCTACTACGGCAGGGGGTTCGTTCAACTGACGTGGAAACGCAATTATAAGACCATGGGTGACCTGTTAGGGGTTGACCTCGTTGGGCAGCCCGACCAGGCCCTCGAACTCCATCTTGCCGCTGACATACTTGTCATTGGCATGAGAGACGGCCTGTTCGCCCCGAAGTCCGGCAAGCTGTCCAAGTACCTTGGCAAATCCCTTGATTGGATTGGCGCCAGGAGAACTGTCAACGGCACTGACAAGGCCATTGAGATAGCCGCGATTGCCAGGCTCTTCCACGCCATCCTACAAAAATCATACTCGGCTGAACGCATGATCGTTATAGAGAGGCCACCGTCCTCCCGGCCTGTTCGTGAAAAGGTAACTATCGCCTCCCTCCTGATCAAACTGTTCAGGTATCTCTTATCAAAAAGGAAATGACGCACATGTCAGAAGACCCAGAGAAAGTTGAAGACATCTTTAAGGACGTGCCGCAGGGCAGCAGAGACCCCAACATAACCCGCGAGCAACTCATTGAGATGATGAACGGCCGTGGTGAGCGTGTTCCCCGCAAGCCCAAGACGATCCTGGGTATGCCGAAGAGGAAGCTCTTCATGTATGTCGGCGCCGGCATGGCTGTCGTCGTAGTCGTAGCCGTGTTGTTCGGCTAATGCTCAAGCGCATCTGGCGCCGGCTCAAAGGTTTCAGAACGGTTGTCGTCAACGCCCTCATCGGCTTGGCGGCGGCCGCCCTTGTTATCTCGGAGCAATTCACAGGCTTTAACTGGCGCGACTGGATGGAACCGAAGTACGCTCCATTGGCAGTCATCGCACTCAACGTGCTCAACACCTGGCTCCGAAGTGTCACCACTACTCCCATGGGGAAAGCACAATGATCGGACTACTGTTCAGCAAGTTCAAGGTCGCCATGGTCGTCGCCCTAGTGGTGGCGCTCATCGGCGCGGCTGGCGCTCTCTACTGGAAGGGCAACGACAACGCCCGCCAGAAAGCCAAGATCGCCCTCCTGCAGCACAACCTTCAAGTCACGGAGCAGCACCTAGCTGACACTGCAGCGGCCTATGCTGCTGACACCGCCCGCTCAGCTGAGGACAAGATAGACAACAACGCACTGCGTAACAGGATACAAGAGCTAAATGACTATGTCTCACAGCTTGATGATACCGCTTGCCTTAGTGGCGATGATGTTGACGAGTTGCGTAAGCTCTGGTCCCACGACGGTTAGCCTCAAGGTCCCCGCCATCCCCTCCGATTTGCGGTCATGCTTCGATTACATTGTCCCAGCCCCTAAGGGGCCACTAACCAGGGGTCAGGTGATGAAGCTGATCTCCTCGCTGAAACTGTCCGAGACTGAGAAAGTCCGGTGCGGTAAGCGTCTCATCCACTTCTACAAGGATTTCACGTAATGGCATTTGCATATACCAATACCGTCAAGGACGATCGGTTACAGGCGGTTATTGACAATATCGACCTCGGCGCCGGCGCTGGCAAGCTAGAGATCGGCACAGCCGCCATGGCTTCCACGCTCGTCACTATCACCCTCGCTGACCCCTCAGCAACCAAATCCGCAGGCGTCCTGACCCTATCTGGGGTCACGCTCAGCGCCAACGCCAGTGCGGCAGGAACGGCTGTTGAGGCTCGCATCCGCGACAGCAACAACGTCGATGTTGTCACTGGCCTGACAGTCGGCACCGCTGCCACAGACATCATCATCGACAACGACGTCATTGCCAACGGACAGACTGTTAACGTCACTGCCGGCACCATCACACACGGCTAAAGGGGCACCCTGATCATGGGAACAGAGAGACAACCGCTCAATTCTGTGATCACGTCCACTAACCTGAGTAGCGCCACGGTCGCATTATTGGACGACGATCCAGATAGCCCTGGCGGCGATTGGGTTACTGCCGACGATGACAAATCAGCCGGCGTGCTTGTTGTGGGGTTCCCCACCCCCACTGGGAACCCTACAACCGGCGCTGGTGTTCAAGAATTTAAGATATACACACGGCTGACCGTAAACGGCAATGCGTGTTCGTATAACATCTACCTATCTGAGGCAGGCACCCGCCGGAATGGCGGCACCGCTATTGCCTCAGGCTCCGTTACCTCCACTACGGGGCAACTGATCACAGCTACGTGGAACGCCTCTTTACTCAGCACAGCCGATGGTTCGGATGTTGAGCTTGATGCCGCCTTTGGATTTGTTGGCGGCGGACCGTCTTCAAGAACCGCTGTCGAAGTGGACGCTGTTGAGTGGAACGTCACCTATGACGCCGCCCAGATCACCGGCACCCTAGCTGCCACCGAAAGCTTCACAGACACAGTTGCGATCACCGCTGACGCTGACGCTGACGCTGTCCTTGCCCATACTGAGGCAGCTGACGCATTCGCCATCACTGCCGACGCTGACGCTGACGCCACCCTAGCGCACACCGAGGCGGCGGACGTATTTGCTATCGCTGCTGGTGTTGAGTACGACGCCACCTTAGGGGCCACCGAGGGCTTCACAGATACGGTGGCCATTACTGCTGAGATGGCTCCCGCAGACGCTGTCCTTGCTATCACAGAGCCCGTTGACGTGTTCGCGATTACCGCTGACGCTGACGCAGGCGCTGTCCTGGCCGGTACAGAAACTGTTGATGTATTTGCCATCACTGCTGACGCTGACGCTGACGCAGCCCTAACAGCGACAGATAGCCCCGACGTGTTCGCCTTCACCGCCGACGCGGATGCAGACGCTGTCCTTGCTATCACAGAGCCCGTTGACGTGTTTGCCTTCACCGCGACCCTGACAGACGGCGCCTCTGCTTCCTTTGCTATCACAGAGCCCTTTACAGACACATTCGCCATCACTGCTGACGCTGACGCAGCTGCCACTCTAGGTGCTGTTGAGGCTCCAGACGTGTTTGCCATCACTGCTGGTGTTGATGCCGACGCTACCATGTCCGCAACTGAGGGCTTCACAGATACGGCGGCCATCACTGCCGACGCTGACGCTGACGCTACCATGGGCGCTGTCGAAGGCTTCATAGACACACTCCTAGTTGTTGTTGACGTGGACGTAGGTGCCGTCCTGGGTGCCGTTGAGGGCCCAGACGTGTTCGCCGTAACATCCAACATCGAGGCAGCTGCCACTCTAGGTGCTGTTGAGGCTCCAGACGTGGTCTTCATAAACGTTGTGGAAACTGTCGAAGAAGACACAAGCACCCTACTACGTAAGCTCACGCTCTCTAACACAGAGTTTCCCCTGCAACACGCGCTACAGGACCTCCCTGGGCGATCACCGTAAGGTATACAATGCCACTCCTTCTAGAAGCCGCCGCCGCCAACGGTGACAGCGATACTTTTTGGCCCCGGAACTCCGATAAGTTGGATTACGGTATGGCTCAGTGCGAGATCACCGGCACGGCCACAGTGACGGTATACGGGAGGTTACACCCATCTCTACCCTTTGTGTCCATAAAATCATGGACAGCTTCTGGTGGGGAGCGGGTTAGTCTCTTTCCAGAAATGAAAATCACAGTCTCGGGGTTAAGCTCCGGTACGGTCTCCGCCGCCCTGGTGGAGTAAAAGGGACCCCAAGATATGCCCAGACAACTTTCCTATGAGACAGTCGCCGCCTCCCAGACTGCACAGGTGATCGGCGGGACAGGCGATAAGGGGGACCATATCGCAGGCCTCCTGGTCATCCCCGCTACCACCTCCCCCGGCGTCGTCACTCTCCTCGACAATGCTACGTCGATCGCCCTCTTTGTGGGTGGAGCGACGAGTGTTTCCGATCTAGTACCTTTCTTCATCCCGCTCAATCTGGTAAGTCTCAGCGGCGCCTGGAAAGTCACCACTGGCGCCAACGTTTCTGTTGTTGCTTCCGGCTTCTTTACGGCGTAAGGACACAGACCGCGCAGTGACTTAAATCTTAGGGCTTATGGCAGTAATCGCTTGCCGGGCCCTATGATAGCGGGGCATCCATTTTAATCTGGGTGCCCCGTTTCCACCCCCAAAAAAGATCGGCCAATAGATCGGCCAAATGCCCCCAATTGCATAGTCGTGCTGCCTTTATAGGCGGCGTCTACAGGGCACCAAGAACACCCCCCTCGTACACGAAGAACTGACCCTACATGCGTGGCTGCGGCTGCAATTGAGAGGATAATCTGATCTGACAGGCGAAGGCGTTCAAGGGACCTTCCCTTCAACCCCTATCCACCAGGATCAAACACATGTCTGATGCAAACGTATCCTTCATCGGCCAAGTGAACGGCGCTGGTTCCCTCGATGCACTACACCTCAAAGTGTGGAGTGGCGAAGTTATCAGTTCGTTTAACACGGCCGTGAAGTTCCGGGATAAGCAGACCGTCCGCGAAATTCAGAGCGGAAAGTCTGCAACTTTCGCAGCTACTGGCAAGATCACCGCGGAGTATCACACGCCAGGCTCTGAGATTGTCGGAACCACCATCAACCAGAATGAGCGCGTCATCACGATTGATGACCTGCTGGTCTCCAACGTCTTCATCGGTAACCTCGATGAAGCCAAGAGCCACTTCGACGTCCGTTCGGAGTACACTAACCAGCTGGGCGACGCCCTGGCGCAGGCCTTCGACACCAACTCCGCGCAGGTCGGCCTACTGGCTGCCCGCGCATCTGCGACGATCACCGGCCAGGCCGGCGGTTCCGCGATCACCTCTGCCAACGTCCGTACCGTGGGCGCCGATCTCTCGGCTGCTCTCTTCGACGCTGCTGAGGACCTGGACGACGCTGACGTCCCCGAGAATGACCGCTATGCGTTCGTCCTCCCGGCTCAGTATTACCTCGCCGTCCAGCAGACCGACCTGATCAACAAAGACTATGCTGGCCTCGGCTCGATTGCCGCCGGCATGATTGACAGCGTCGCTGGTCTCAGAATCGTGAAGACCAACAACCTGCCGCAGACCAACATCACTACCGGACCGTCCGCCTACCAGGGCGACTTCACGAATTCTGCCTTCCTAGTATGGCAGCGTGGAGCCATCGGCACCGTTCAGCTGATGAGCCTCACCATGGAGAGCGGCTACGACCTCCGTCGCCAGGGCACGCTCATGGTCGCCAAGTACGCGATCGGCCACGGTATCCTACGTCCGCATTGCGCGGTCGAAGTCAAGGTTGCGTAGAGCAACTTCAACTCACTGCCAATCCACTCCATCTCATCCCTTGGGGGCTCCTTCGCGGGGCCCCCTTTTTTTTCATTTTTGAAGGACGCGCCTCATGGCATTCAAAATCATTGGCACCTCCCCGGACGCCGACAAGGCCCGGAAAGAGACCAAGAAGAGGAAGAAGGCCAAGAAGGCCACCAGTAACCCAGAACGGCTGTCTACTACGGCCCAGGGTAAGCGCCTACACAAGAGCGAAGAGAAGACCATGTCACAGGGCAAGGTCAAGAAGTCTAAGGGCTCCCTAACCATCTCGACCAAGAAGCGCGGCTCAGTGACCTCGCCGTTCAGCATCATCAACAAAGCCCTCAACAAATAAGGACATGCACCTATGGCCGAAGTCTTAGGCCCAGCCACGGAGTTGAACGCCGTCAACGAAATGCTGGCCTCCATTGGGCAAGCCCCCGTCAACTCCATCGTGACCAACGTCTCTCCTGATGCAGTCATTGCCATGAACGCCCTCCGTGCAGCTTCTCGTGACATCCAGGAAGAAGGCTGGCACTTCAATACAGAGACTGACGTCGAACTAATCCCCGACGTAGGCGACGGCCACATCGACATCCCCACCAACGCCTTGAAGGTGGACGCTGTCGATAGTTCCATCAACGTCACAGTGCGCGGCGGAGAACTATACGATCTCGAGAACAACACCCTGGTCTTCACCGATACGAACAAATACCAGATCGTCTACCACTTTGAGTTCGCCGATCTCCCTGCAGTAGCCAGGCGCTACTTCACTCAGGCCGCCATCTTTGAAAGGTTCGCGCCGGCCTACGACAGCGCTGCGCCGCAGACACGTATCAATGAGCGCAATTTCGTCAGAGCCCGCTCTGCCTTCCTAGATGCGGAGATGGAGAATGGAGACTACAATCTCTTGACGTCAATCGGCGCCTCCAACGTAATTCGCAGGACTATCTAATATGAGCAGAGTTGCCGGAACGATCCAGAACTTCATCAACGGTGTCTCCGAACAGCCACCGGCAGTCCGCCTGCCGACCCAGGTCGAGGGCCAGATCAACGCCTACTCGACTATCGTTCGTGGATTGGTAAAGCGGTTCCCTTCACAGCACATCGCTAAGCTCTCAGGCTTCGAGCCGGCATCCTCATACCTGCACACCATCAACCGTGACACCACAGAGCGCTATGAAGTAGCTTTCCGCACAGACGGCATCGACGTCGTCAGTCTAGTGGATGGCGCCAGCAAGACAGTAAACTTCGCCACCTTCACAATCACGTCACTGGACGAAGTGGAAGCCACCGCAGACGGCGTCTCAAAAAGGGTGTATACAGCTACCGGCGACACCAATCTAAACGTCATCACCACTGGCACCTTCGTTGGCACCGTTCAGCTGGAAGAGAGCGCTACAGGGGCGTTCGCAGGAGAAGAAACCAATAATGGTGCGGGCATCACGACGGCGACGACGTCCGCCAGGACGATCACTAGTGGCTACTACTACCGCCTTACGTGCTCTGCATACACCTCAGGGACCATCACAGGGACCATGGATTGGAAGGACACTGGGTACCTACAGGGAACGCCCTCTACCGACTACGAGGCCCTGACAGTTGCCGACTACACCTTCCTGACCAATAAGAGTGTGACTGTCGCCAGCGACGCCAACGTCCTCTCATCTTCCAATGGCCCAGAAGCCCTTGTCCACATTGTACGCGGAGCATACAGCCGATGGTACCGTGTCTATATTGATGGCACCCAGGTCGCTAACTACCAGGCGCCTGCCCTAAACCAAACCACTACTGCAAACTCCTACCTAGCAGAAGAAGCTATGTCTATGGAGTATATACAGACTGCAATGTGGAATGGCACTTTGGGTGGGGCGCTGCCAAGCGTGAATGGTGATACCACCAAGGACTTCGTATCTAATCTCACGACTGGCTTCACTGCAGTGCGCGTAGCTGACAACTGCTTCCACATCGTCAAGGATGATGGCACAGACTTCACCTGTACCGTTGAGACGGACACCGACGTCGACAGCACCATACTCCGCGCTCACAAAGGCGCAGTCACAAAATTCTCTGATCTCCCAAGAGAGGCCCCGCAGGGCTTCCAGATCAAGGTCAAGGGTGACGCAGATACGAACTTCGATGACTACTACGTAGAGTTTGAGTTCGATGACGTCAACGACAGCGCCGGCAGATGGAATGAGAAGGTCGCCCCTGGCATAGAAATCTGGCTGGACAAGACTACCATGCCCCACACCCTGGTCCGGGAGAGCGACGGCACCTTCACCTTTGGTGCTGCCACCTATCTTGCGAGGGACGCTGGCGATCTAACCACATCACCGTGGCCGTCCTTCAAGGGCACCACCATCGACAATATCTCATTCTTCAAAAACAGGTTGATCTTCACAGGGTCAGAGAATGTAGTTTCCAGCCGAGCTGGGGAGTTCTTCGACTTCTTCCGGGAGACAATCACCACTGTCCTCGACACCGACCCAGTCGACATCGCCATCAGCTACAGGGACGTCTCGGTCATTACCCATGTTGTGCCACAGGAAGAGACCATCATCCTGTTTGCTGGGCATGACCAGTTTATCTTGAAGGGGTCTTCCAATGATGATCTCTTCACCCCCAAGACTGTGTCCATCAATCATATCAGGGACTACCGCTCAGACCCCAACGTCACCCCAGTCACCATCGGACCGTCGATCTTCTTCGCAGTCGATGGTCGTGACGCTACTCAGGTTCGGGAACTGATCATTGACCGGCAAGGCGCCAGCGTGGAGGCACCGTCGGTGACTGCACACGTCCCAGGTTATCTCCCGCTGAACTTTACGAAGATAGTGGGCTCCTCAGACGGCAGCGCATTGGTAGGAATGTCGTCCACCCACACCGATCGGCTGTACGTCTACAAGTTCTTCATCTCTGGGAACGAGAAGCTACAGAGTTCCTGGTCGTACTTTACATTCGATCATACAATCATGGACATCGAGTTTGTTGATGACGACTTGATTGTTATTTTCGATGACGGCACAGACATCTACATAGATCAGTTGCCCTTCAATGAGGACTTTGTTGACAGTGGCGACATCTACGTCTGCCTAGACCACAGGGTCCACACCGACGACCTTGCGGCTGGCTCCTACGCCGCAGGCCCTGACGAGACCACCTACACGCTTCCCTATGATGCGTCCGGGGTCGTATGCGTCACTGATGCAAACCACACCCTGGGAATTGGGGTCAACGTCGTCGTGAATGATGACACCTCCACCACGACCGTTGTGGTTGCTGGCGATCAAACAGCAGAAACCCTCTACTTCGGCTTCACCTACGACAGCACCGTCACGCTTTCTGAGTTCGTCTCTAAGAAGAGTGGCCCTGGTGGCGCGGAAACGCCCTTCGTAGCTGGAGAACTCACTGTCCTATCGCTGGATTTGCTCATGGGACAGTCAGGCTATCTCACAGCAGAAGTCACGCAGGCCTACCGCGACACCTTTACGCACACCTTTACAGGCGCCGCTATTGGTGCTGCAGCAAACCTTGCTGGCCAGCCTGCCCTCGAGTGGGACAATTGGTACATTCCAGTCAATTCAGCCGCAAAGGAAACCACCATCACCCTCAAATCCACTTCCAGCTACCTACAGTTCGCCCTACTCAATGCTGAGTGGCGCGGACGGCTCTACCGTCGTGGCATATAATAAGCTACGTGCTAAGGGCTTTGTACGCCCAGCGACAATCGACGACGCGAAGTATCTCGCCCCCCGCCTACGACAAGCCGATCGGGATGAGTGCATCGCTGTCGTCGGCAAGCCACCAGAGGCCTTCCTTCCAGGCTCAGTGACCCTTGCTACTGGTGCCTGGACGATTATAGCGCCTACAGGTGGACGCATAGGCATGTTCGGCGTCTCCCCCACCCCTACCCTGCCCAATGTTGGGACGGTGTGGATGGTGGCGACTGACGAACTGCCGAAGTACGCTACGCAGTTCCTTAGAGAGAGCCGGCGGTGGGTAAGCGTCATGCAAGACCACTACCCCATCCTCTGGAATGTCGTCGACACCCGCAACACTGTCCACATGCGATGGATTGCGTGGTGTGGCTTCAAGTTCCATGGGACAGTCGCCATCTCCGGGCTCCCCTTCCTCGAATTTTCAAAGGTAAGATAAACATGTGCTCTCCTATGGTCCTAGCGATTGCGTCATTCGCAGTCGGTGCCGCCGGTCAGGTCGCGGGTTTCATGCAGCAGTCGCAACAAGCTGACGCTCAGGCGGAGGCGTATAAGCGCAACGCAGAGAATGCTGCTAAGGCAACCTCAGCCCGGTATGACCAGATCAACGTCAAGTCCATACAAGAGGGCGAAGCTGCGTCGGATAGGAAGTTTGAGGCTGCGCTCGACGCCCGCAGGGCTGCAGCTACTGCAGTCACTGCTGCTGGCGAGGGTGGCGTATCTGGACTGTCCGTCACAGCGCTCCTGGGAGACATCGCTTCGAGGCACGGCAGGTTCGAGACCAACACCGATAAGCAGCTACAGATCAGCCGCGCCTATCTGGGCGGGGAGAAGGTGGCGGCACAGGCGGGCGGTCAAGGGCAGATCAACTCTGTGCCCATCCCTGAGAAGCCCAACTTCGCTTCGGCGTTGGTCGGTATCTTCGGCAGCGGACTAGACGCCTTCACGGGTTACAAACAGGCAACTTCATAATGGCTCTATTTGGTAAGAACGTTTCTATTGACCGGGAACTTGAGAAGATCAAGGCCCCCTCGATCCAGGCTGCCCCGATCGGCTCTAGTCAGTTTGCAGGCGCGCCGCGGTACCAGGTGGGTAGCAACGCCAGGGCCCTCGCACAGAGCCTTAGCAAGCTGAGCACCTCGATCCAGAACTACGGCGCAGTGGCCGCTAAGGACGCCTCTGCCGACAGCCAGTTCGACGTCAGAGAGTACACCGATCTCTTCGAGGGCAGGACAGCCCAGGAAATCCGCTCTCAGTTCGGCACCGCCGATCACCAGAGCCGCTCTAAGTACCAGAAGGCCGGCCTGGCCGCCATCCTCGGTGGGGCTGAGGTCTCCGACTTCACCCGCTGGGCAGATGAGCAGTATAAGGACCGCCTTTCGACTGACCCCAACAGCGGGGACATTCAGAATGAGATCGAAGCAGAACGTCAACGTCGCATGGAAGGGCTTCGCGGCCTTCACCCAGCTGCTGGAGCATCCTTCGCTCGCGGCTCTCAGGGCGCCATGGACAGGCTCGCCGTTGGTGAACAGACCCGTCTGGTGGAAGTCATTGAGACACGTCGCGACGACGCCATCCAGGAGTTTCTACAGGCAGGCACCACAGACATCCTCTTCGACAGCGAAGCTTCCCCCGACGAGGTGGCTGGCTTCATTATCGACAGCGTCGAGGAAATGGACCTCACCGCCGGCCTGTCAAATGAAAAGAAGGCTGAGCACATCTTCCGTGCGGCGGTCTCGTTTGCCGCTCAGGGCCGCCCCAAGCTTGCAGAAGCCCTCCTCAATAAGCAGCGCGGCAATGCAGGCTCCCTAATGGGGACTGCTAAGTACAAGGACAAGTCAATAGAGCTGCTGGAGGCCGCCTACGACGCTAAGCGTACACAGGACAAGGAAGCTGCAGAAATCCCCTACTCGCAGCTGCAGTCCCTGGCAGACAGAGGACTGATGACCGACCAGGACATCATCGAGTACGAGACCAAGTTCGGCGAGTTGGATGGCCCCACCAAGTCCCGCCTTCGTCGCACTAATGAGACCGCCAAGGTGCGGATCGAAGTGAAGGCCAACACCTTCGCTGCCAAGCAGGCCATCAAGACCAGCATCGCCAATGACAAGGAAACCAGTTTTCGACAGGCGTCTGCTGACATCAAGGGTGAGAAGGGCCGCTCTAGCTGGTTCGATCAGAATGGCTACAGCACCCACACGACTACAGGAGAACCAGCCTGGGTCGATGGTAAGAGCCAGCGGGCCGACAACAAGGCTGAGTACCTGCGTAGGGTCGACGCCAGCGATCTCGACGACGTCAACAAGATGGCCGCCAAGCTTGTGTTTGCTGAGCACACAGGAGAGATCATCGACGAATTCAGGCAGACCTTGTTTGGTGGCTCTGTCCATGCCATCCCAGAGAACCTGCAGGGGGATCTGCCACATTCCGTAGCTGCTGGCCTGGGGCTCTACTTGGAGCTCTACTCCCGTGACAGCAGGGTAGCCTCCAGGCACCTCGCTGGCAATGAGGAACTAGAGGAGTTCTACGAAGCCGCAAGGATTTTCACCCTCGCCGGCCAGCGCCCACAGGAAGCCTTACAGTCAGCCTTCCAGATACAGCAGGACCTCGACCCCAAGCGTCGCAGTGTCTTGATCACTGAACTGGAGAGCATGGAGGACGACATCGTCCAGATCATGGATGACAAAGAGTTCACAGGCTTCTGGGACGTCTTCGGTCAGGGTGCCAAGGTTCCTGTAAACACCCGGCAGGTCGCTAGGGTGAGCATGTCGATGGCGAATCTATACATCCGCACAGGCATGGGTAAAGCAGAGGCTATCGAGAAGGCTGTCAGGAAGATCGGCGATAAGTACGACGTCGTCAATGGCTACCTTATCCCCACAGGGAATGCCAATATCCCAGGTGATTTCAAGGACTTAGCTCAAGAGAAGATCAGGCGATACTGGGAAGCCAATGGCGAGAAGGAAGGCATCGAGCAGCCAGAGGACATCACCATGATGCCCGTTGGAAACAGCGACGTCGCCTTCATGCTTATTAATACCAAGACAGGTGATCCTGTTGAGGACCGCGCAGGCCGCTTCCTGAACAGGGACGGCCTCGACTTCCTGCGGGGAGATATGGTTGTTCAACAGGATTTGACTACAATCGAGGACAGTGAACGCGAGAAAAAGCGCCTTCTGCGGAGGGACGAAGATGCAGAACGGTTCCGGCTTCAAATGCTGGAGCGTTCGGAAGGCATCGGCAAACTCGGACGCTGACCTTCACCAAAGGATTACACCTTAAATGAGCACACTCGGCGCCTACGACCGCGACCTAGTCATTCGTACCATCCTTGGAGAAGCCTCCAATCAGGGCGACGAAGGCTGGGCTGCGGTGGCCCACGTTATCCGTAATCGGACCCTAAGCCCCCGCTTCCCCAATAGTGCAGGAGAAGTCGCCACACAGGGCGCCAATAAGAAGTACGCACAATTCAGCACTTGGAACAAGAAGGGCGACGGCGGCAACTCACTACATGCCAAATACCGTCCAGGCGATAAGCGCTACGACGCCGTCGGCAAGACTGTTGACGCAGTCTTCAGTGGTGAGAAGGGCGACAATACTGGAGGTGCAACCCACTACTACGCCCCATCAGGCATGCTCAATAGGCGCGAGCCCCGCTGGTGGCAGGACGAAGTCAAGCGGGCCGGGGGTGTCCGATCCATAGGCGGCCACAGGTTCGCTGGGTCACCCAATGGTACAGACCGTGGCGCTGGCGCCATCACCCGCAATGATATGTCTCACGGCGCTCAGCAGCACTTCTCCGCTGACCAGGAGCGCGAGATGGAGCGTATCGAAGAGGGCGAGCCTGAGCCAGAGCGCGGCGTCGACTTCATCGGTCAGGAAGTCCCAGACCACCTCAGGGCAGAAGCTGGCACAGCCCCTGCGTCCTTCGCAGACATCATGGTCAATGAGTGGTCCCCAGTACAGGCCTACCGCGCCAGTATCGGGTACTTCGAGATGGACCCTCAGTGGTCTCTCACACAGGACCACATTGATCGTGCTCGCCAGGAGGGCCTGGAAGAGAGCTACATCGACAGGGTCACTACAGCCCACTCTGAGGGAGAGTACGAAGCCCGTCTGGGCAGTGCGAAGCGCTATCAGGCTCAGATGAAAGAACTACACGCCGCCGGCGGCATGGGCACAGTCGCCCAGCTGGTAGGAGCAGTCACCGATCCAGTGGCCCTTGCAGTCTCTGTAGGCACCTTTGGCGTCGCAGCCCCTCTCATCTATGGAGCAAAGGCTGGCCGTCTCGCCAATACAGTACGAGTAGCCGCCGTCGCAGGCATCGCAGAGGGTGCTGCAGAAGCAGCTGTGCAGTCGATCGACGCCAACGGCTTCAATCTCGACCAGGTTTTCATGGCTTCCGCAGCAGCAATGACCCTCGGGGGTACTATAGGTGCCCTATCGACGAAAGCTGGCTTGTCGGGAGAAGCACTCAAACTGGAGAACGCCGGCAGAGCGCTGGCGAGGCAGATAGACAATGGGTCAGCTAACTCCGCAACCCTTATCGCTAGGGGTGGGGGTGCAGCGGGCGCCGCTAGGGCCCCTACCATCAAGCCTCTCTCAGCAGATGATTTAGACGTCTACCAAGACGACGTCGGCAAGGCCTTCTGGTCCGCTGCACGATTTTCATCTGCTGGGAGGCTCGGGGGTTCTGAGAATGCGTTTGTCCGCGCTATCTACGACAGCCTCGGCCTGGACGCCGCTGGCCGTACATCTGGTGTAACAGCTACAGCAGCGACAGAGCGCCAGTCGATGGCTATGAGAGTATGGACCCTCGAGCGTAACAAAGTCATGGACCCCGCATTCCGGCGCTTCCATGAAGCCAACAAGGCCCGTTACGGGACAGGACCAGGCTCCACGAAGCGGGCCACTAAGGAGTTCCAAGAGGAAGTCTCTGAGTACATCAGGAATGATCGTTCTAGGCACCTAGACACCGTCAGCCCAGAAGTCAAACAAGTCGGTGATTGGTGGCGGTCCAGGGTCCAGGAGATCGGCCTAGACGCCCAAAACCCTATGAGGGAATTTGGCGGCGTCGGCAGGTCCCTCCAAGGCTTCAAGAACTTCACGCCTAATCCTAACTACGTACCACGTATCATCAATCAGCGGGCTCTGACCCAATTGGTGGAAGAATTCGGCGACGACCAGCTGCACGACTTCTTCTCCATGGCCTTCAAGAGTGGCCGTAGTGAACTACCTGAGGGTCTCGCCGACAGGGTCGGTAAGGGATACCTGAACAGGCTGCGCCATGTTGCCGCAGGGATTGATGAAGGCGAAGGCGCCAAACTCTTCTCAGGTGACATTGAAGACCTCAAGGAAGTCATTGACGAGATTGAGATTTCCGACATAGACAAAGAAGCTGTCATGGACGCAGTAAGGAAGGCTGAGGCCAAAGCTGAGAAAGGTTCTGGCACTTCCCGTGGTAAGCGAAGGGCCCTCTTCGACGAAGGCTTCAAGGCCAACGCCAGGGGCCGCGTCTCTGGCCTGGATCGAGAACTCCGCTTCGACGACTTCCTTGTCAACGACTTCCACGTCCTTAGCGACAGCTACTTCCGCAATATGTCGGGCTGGCTGGCAATGGCGAAGGTCGTCGTAGAAAACCCCTCCCAGCCTGGCAAGCTGCTGATCAACGGCATCACCAATGATGCTGACATCGCGAAGCTTATCAAGCACGTCCGGCAGACAGGTTCTTCCCTATCTAAGAAAGAGCGGGAGCGGGACGTCGACCTAATCATGGGCCTTATCGACAGCGTCCTCAATCGGAAGGAGAGCGGCGGGCCCTGGCTCAAGCGCCTACGCGACTTCAACTACATCAGAGTGATGAACCAAGCTGGCGCCCCCAGTGCTGCGGAAGTAACCAACATTGCAGCAGTGACAGGCACCAGAGCCATGCTCGAGCAGATGCCTGCCTTCCGCAGGATTATCGACGAGGCTGGTGTCTCCCGTCGTGCCGACCCCTTCGCGGAAGAGGCTGAACAGCTTTGGGGCTTCGGCGCGGATCGCTTGATGGGGCAGTCAGACTTCCGGTTTGATCACTTCGGTGATGACGTCGGTATCGCTGGCCTTGGCGCACAGTCCAAGAGCCTGGACAGTCTCGACGAACTCCTAGAGAAGGGCCGCAAGCTGACGTCTGACATTGGCGGGCTCCGTCCTGTCACGCAGATCACCCAGCAGTGGGCTGCACGGGCCATCTCCCACAGGCTTGCCCTGATGGCAGTGGGCGAGGCGAAACATCTTGATATGCCGCTCATCCGCAGCCTGGGCATGGCTGATGACGATCTCCAGCGTGTCCTCAAGGAAATGAAGAAGCGCGTCACGCTCGAGCCAGGCAAGTTTGGGAAATACAAGCTGACGCAGCTGAATACTGATAGTTGGAACCTGCAAGAAGCTGCAGTCTTTAAAGAAGCAGTCTACCGCTTTACCAGAAAGGCCATTCAGGAAACCGATCCTGGAATGCTGAACAACTGGCTGAGCGCCCCGCTGGGCAGGATCATCTTTCAGTTCCGGTCCTTCATGCTAGGCTCCTACGACGCCCAGCTTCTGTCCAACATGAACGCCTTCCAGCAAGGCGCCCACAAACGGTCGATGGCCTACTTCTCTGCGTCTCTCCTGAGTGGGTCCCTGATGCACGCCGTCCGCGTCGGCGCCAATGCTGCAGGCATGGCCCCTGAGCACCAGCGGAAGTACCTGGATAGAATGCTCGAGCCTAAGAAGATTGCAGGCGCTGCCTTCTCTCGCGTAGCGTGGTCGACGTTCCTCCCAGATATTGGGGATACAGCAGCCTTCATGCTTGGGCAGGACACCCTGTTCGGCTTCGCCAAGTCCGCCAATGAGGCCAACAGCTTCGTCGCCAATCCTTCTACCGATTTGGCAGCAAAGTCCCTCAAGGCAGTGCGCGGCTTATCCCAGAGTATCCTCGAGGACCGTCCAATGGCTAAGAGCGAACTCCGAAACTTCACAGGCATAACCCCGCTGCAGAACGCCCTGCCCTTCGTATGGGCGTACTCCTGGGCCTTCAAGGACAGGGAAGCTACACCACCGATAAGAAAGAGATAAATGGCCAATAGCTACACCAAGGTGACAAGTGGGGGTGGTGCGACATTCACCGCTCCTGCCTACATCTCGCAGTCGCACATCACGGTTTACGTCAATGGCGTTTCCGTGGCCTTTACCTGGAATAGTTCGACGATCGTGAACATCACAGCAGGGACCACCTCAGGCGACATTGTCAAGGTCGCTAGGAACACCCCAGAGACGTCTCTTGTAGCCACCCTATCAGACGGGGCGGTGGACAGCGCAGCGTACTACAACAACATCGCCACCCAGATGCTCTACCTCCACCAAGAGAGCATGGAGGCGTCAACTACATGGCACTTCGGGGATGGTGATCCTAGTGCTGTGCCTGACGAGACTGACGGCGACGTCTATTTCGACAAAGGCACCACGATCCCTGCCGATAGGGGCAACATCTGGGAACTGATCGACGGGACCTGGACGGAAGTGACGAACCTTCTGGGTACTACTGGCGCTACTGGTGCTGCTGGCGCAGATGGGGCAGATGGCGCAGATGGGGCAGATGGGGTAAGCCCAACTTGGATTGCCCAGGCTGGCGCCCCCAACGATGTTGGCGATGGCGTCAATGGCGATATGTATTTCAATACCACCACCGATGAGGTCTACGGCCCAAAGGCTGCTGGTGCTTGGGGTGCTGCGATCGCTGACTTGACGGGCACGCCAGGCGGCGCTGGCGATATGCTCATCTCCGTCTATGACCCTACAGCGGTCTCTGGTGATGCCTTCAATACCGACAACCACGTCGATGGCTCTACGAACCACGTCTTCACTGCTGCGGACGACACAAAGCTGGCAGGCATCGCCACATCAGCGAACCTGTACGTCCACCCAAACCACAGCGGAGACGTTACCTCGACTGCCGATGGTGCCACAGTGATCGCTGCAGGGGCTGTGGAGGCCTCCATGCGGGATGCTGCTATGGTTGCCACCGCAGCACAGTATCGCTCCAAGACTGCAGACGTTGGCCTCGATGCAGACATTGTCTACTCCGCAGCAGCAGAAGTCACCCTTACTGACGCAGCGACCATCGCCGTCGATATGGACAGCTTCATCAATGGTGTAGTCACCCTAGCAGGGAACCGCACACTCGGCAACCCCACCAACGAAGATGTGGGACAGTCTGGGTATATCCGCATTATCCAGGATGCTACAGGGTCTCGCACATTGGCCTACGGGACAGACTGGGAGTTTGCCGGCGGCACAGCTCCTACGCTCTCCACAGCTGCAAACGCTCAGGACGTACTGCACTACGTCGTCCTAGCAGCTAATCGCGTACTCGCGCAACTCACCGCCAACATCTCCTAAGGGACCAGCCAAGATGCTTATCAGAACAGACATACTCCGTCCATGGCGGGGAGAACGCATCGACGGTGTTCTCTACCCAAGGAATATTGAATTCTTGTGGACAGTCGAGGAACTTGCTGCAATCAAGCTTGTCAAGGAAGTACCATTCAAGGTCCCGCAAGGGCACAGGAAGGTTGGGGCAGAAGCTACCTGGAATGCTGCAGGACAGCGCCATGAAGAGACAGTGGAAGTCCCAGTTCCTACGCCAGCAGAGGCTCTTGCTGACGATAGCCTTCGGATGGACGACCTGCTAGGGCAGTACAAGATGCTGCAGAGGGTGTTGTGGCAGTTGGCCAAGAGGGCCACCAATAAGCCCAACATGACCCTTTCTGAATTCAAGGATTGGATGAGGGGGCTGTAATGGGCGTCCTCCCTGGTGCAACCCCAGCTTTGATGGGGTTTTCTTCTGCTGTAGCAGCCAATCCTGTGTCCTACTCAGACGATGATGCCCAAGCAGGGACTGCAGCAAACCCTTCGACAGCCACCATAACTGCTGACACCAAGACAGACGCCATCATCATCTGCCTAGCCAATTTCACCTCAGCAACAACCTTCAATATCACCAGTGGCACCCTGGATGGCAACGCCATGACGCTTCTGCATACTGCGTATTATGGCACCTCAGGCAGTCCCGACGACATAATGAGCGTAGGCATATTCGCAATCAGGGGCAACGCCACAGCCAAAACAGTGTCAGTCTCATTCGACGACACCCCCAATGGCGTGTATTTCCTGGCCTTAACAGTTGATGATCTGCAGAGCCTGACGCCTCTGGATACAGACGACAACGGCGGGACTTCTGGAACCTCCTCCCCACTGTCCAACCTCACTGTATACGATACAGACGGGATCACCATCTGCGCCTTCGGTAACGTCGCGCAACTAGCCGCAGTCACATGGACTAACGCTACAGAGATACGTGACGCTAATACAGGGCAGGGCTTCAGGGGCGCTGGGTCTGTCGATCTCGGACATGACCCTGCAGGGACAGTGGATGCAGCCGGTGCTAGTAATGATCACTGCCTAGTAGGAGTGACCTTACGATGACAACCCCCTCAAAAAAGAGTGAACAACCGACCGCTATGACAGACTTTTCAGAAATGGGTGAACTCCAACGTGTGCTAGGGCGCATCGAGGGTAAGATTGACGCTATAGACGACCGCTTGGACGTCGCTGATCATAACCACGAAGCTGTTGGCGCCCGCGTCAGCAGCCTCGAGCGTCGACAATGGTACTTCAATGGCGCCTTCGCTGTCATAGTAACTGGCTCTGTAATCTACATGCGTAACCTTATAGGAGGGTTATTTCCTTGAGCAACCTCAAGCAAACCCTTGGGAACATTCACGAACTCCTGGCAGCAGATATGGAAAAAGTTCTGCGGAAGGGTGTAAAGGTCGTTGGGGAGGATGGCGAGACAACCTACCGTCGCCCCAACGCTCAAGAGTGGAATGCTATCTGCAAGTTCCTCAAGGATAACGGCGTCGACAGGCCCCCTCAGGACACCCCTAGTGCCGACGACCCCTTCGCCAAGCTCCTAGTACTGGCTGCTGAACGGACCAACACAGAGGCACAACACTAATGTCACACAGAACATCGGCCTACAGCCAAAAGGGCGTAGCGCCATCCCAGGTAATCAAGACCTATTTATTTGATGACGCTAACTCTGACATGGCTGTAGACGGCTCTGGCACCCCGGTAATCTTCAAATACACAGTCCCTGCCAATAGCGTCCTGTTTCTTGAGCGGTTCATCCTTTACATGGAGGGATCGACTGCTCTCGACAGCATCAAGTTTGGGAACTTAACGGCCCTGACAAACGGTGTCGATCTAAGCGCTGGTGGGACAATCCTCCAAAACTGGAAAGACAACATCGACATAGCTACGACGATGTTCGATGTTCCTGGGCGGGCAAATTTCGGTAAGGAAGCCAATACCTTAACAGGCCGATGGACGCTGTCAAAAGAGACCGGGGGCTTTCCCCTCGCAGTAGAAGCGGGTGGTACAGTGGACGTAACGGTTAATGATGACCTCTCGACGCTTGTCGCCATGCACCTCAAAATAGGCGGCATGCTCTGCAATCTAAACTACTAATGAAATCAAAAAAGGGTTTGTGCTTCGCTGAGAATGCTGGGCACCTCCTCATCGACAAGATCAAGGCCAAGTCTGGCTGCTCCATCTGCGAGAGGGAGAACGATCCTGCCGAATTGATCTTCTGGTCCCTCAAAATTGGAGGACCAGTTGACGACAAAGATGCTAACCTGATGCACCACGCCGACGTCCTCGATCTTGGCGTTGCATGTCTGGATTGTGTCGTCCACACTTTGCAACTAGAAATCCCCCCATTGAAATAAGGCCCACTGACGGCCGTTAGGGTCGTACAGGTACCCCCATAGCCAAGCCACCGCTCGCGGGCTCTGGCGGCACCGTTCTGATTGAATTTATCCCCTTTTAAACCCAATGGAGAGCAATGCTACATGTTGAAGTCTGCTGCAATCATCATCATCACCACCCTTTTCCTAGTTTCTTGTGGCACCCCCACGGTCGTCCTCAGAGACAACGATAAGGACGTTTTCATCACCAAGAATGTTGTTACACACAACAAAAAGGCGCCTGTACGTGCGAAGGCGGAGCCTGAGCCGACGGAAAAGGAAGATGGGAAGATGGTCGAGGTCACCGATAAGAATTATCGCCACGACCACGGCAAGGGTGACCACACTGCAGGTAAGGGCAAGGGTCACGATAAAGGCAAAGGACACAAGTGACCGCCACACCGACGAAGTCCGACGACCCCTTACGCAACGAATTCAAGGTTTTCTTGTACGTTGTCTGGGACGCCTTAGGCTTACCTGAGCCTACACGGTCACAGCTTGCACTAGCAGACTGGCTGCAGTACGGCCCTAAGAGACTTGTCATCCAGGCCTTCAGGGGCGTCGGCAAGTCCTGGGTCTGCTCAGCCTATGTCTGTTGGTTGCTCTATTGCGATCCTCAGCTGAACATCCTCGTGGTGTCAGCCTCAAGGACACGCTCAGATGACTTCTCTACATTTACGCTGCGCCTGATAAACGAGCTACCATTCCTCTCGCACCTTATCCCTAAGGACGGCCAGAGAAACTCTAAGATCAGCTTCGACGTCGGTCCGGCAATCGCCGCCCACGCACCCTCTGTCAAGTCGATAGGGATCACAGGGCAGCTTACAGGGTCCCGTGCAGACGTTATAGTGGCCGACGACATCGAAGTCGCAGGTAACTCAGCCACACAGGTCATGCGTGATAAGCTCTCTAGTCTGGTCAAAGAGTTCACTGCCATCATCAAGCCGCTCGATAACTCCAAGATCGTATACCTCGGCACGCCCCAGACGGAGCAGTCGATCTACAACATCCTACCTGAGAGAGGGTATGAGATACGCATCCTACCTGCTCGCTACCCTGAGGACATCAATAAGTATGGAGAACGCCTTGCAACTTACCTTCGAGACGATATGGGGAAACAGCCTGGACTTGCCGGGGAACCGACGTGTGAACGCTTCGGACACGATGTGCTACTCGAAGCTCGTGCCGAGTATGGAAGCGCAGGGTTTGCGCTCCAATTCCAACTCGACACCTCACTATCCGACGCTGAGAGATACCCCCTTAAACTCCACGATCTGATCGTCATGGACTGCGACATTAACCAAGCTCCTTCCAATATGGCTTGGTGCAATGACCAGTCGAACATCGTCAACGAAGCCCCCAACGTTGGCTTCAACGGCGATAGATACTACAGGCCTTTCCATGTCTCACAAGAATGGCTGCCGTACAGCGGCGTCGTCATGGCTGTCGATCCTAGTGGTAGGGGCGGTGATGAGACAGGCTACGCCATTGTAGCTATGCTCCATGGTAGGCTCTACATCCTAGATGCTGGGGGCTTCAAGGGCGGCTACGCAATGGAAACTCTCGAAGCCCTCGCCAATAAAGCCAAAGCGTATAAAGTGAATGAGATCGTCGTCGAGCCCAACTTTGGCGATGGGATGTACAACCAGCTGCTGGAGCCAGTCACCTCCCGCATCTACCCAGTAGCTATCAATGAGACTGAACGATCCAGAACCCAAAAGGAATTGCGTATCATCGACACCCTCGAGCCTGTCATGATGCAGCACCTGCTAATCGCCGATCGCTCATTGATTGAAAGGGACTATAAGAGCACAGAGGACCTGCCACCAGAGCAGCAGAATAAATACAGGCTGTTCTACCAAATGACCCGCATCAATCGCGATAAAGGCTCGATACCTAAGGATGATAGGATCGACGCCCTCTCCCTAGCAGTCCACTACTGGACAGAGCAGATGGGAAGGGACGCAGATGAGGCGCACCGGCAAGCTAAGGCTGAGGCGCTCGATAAGGAACTCGAGAAGTTCATGGATCACGTCATGGATACTGAGGGTTTCGGTCCACGCAATCCTTCGTTGCTAGATAGGAGGCTGTAATGCCCCAACCCGCCAAGACCTGTGAGAACTGCGGTTCCTTCGACCCTAGTGACAGTTCGTGTCACCTAGACCCTACCACCCTGCCCAAGCTAAGGCCTGCGATAGATTGGTGTGAGAAATGGGTCCCAATACCAGGTTGATGAATGCCCGCATAGAAAACGCAGTTCGATCAAGGACTTACGATTACCCCCCGCTATAAGCCGGTGGGGATATATATAGGGAGACTATGATCCTTCTGTATATAGGTATACTCTATAGGGGACCTTAAGGGGGACCCTTTAGAGGGTATTGATCCTTCTGTATGTTCATTTTGTATGTAGGGGATAACGCCCATCAACACCCCCTTAATAGTACTACTGAAGAGTGCACTGTAGGGTATCCTTTAGGGTATCCTTTAGGGGACACTGTAGGGGACCCTTTAAAGTGGACTGTAGGTGGAATGTCAGCGGAGCGTTGGTGGGTGTCGATGGACTATTGGCACTATCAAGGCACTGTCAGGGCATTGTCAGGGCATTGTAGGCTGCGGGTCCATATTCCATCAGCGAAGCATCCGCGAAGCATGTCGATACCCCTTAGGGGGGACTGTCGGTGTATGTCGGTGTGTAGGGGGCAAATAAT
>Ga0224508_10000683_pt1 | contig 32665 bp, 26 predicted proteins | sample SF_Jan12_sed_USG_4_FD_170157 | JGI IMG/M metagenome (GOLD analysis project Ga0224508, IMG submission 170157) | Sediment microbial communities from San Francisco Bay, California, United States - SF_Jan12_sed_USGS_21 | ecosystem: Environmental > Aquatic > Marine > Sediment | place: USA...
CCGCGCACCCACGAAGCGGAGCGGGGTCCGCCACCGGATACGAGGCTCCGCAAGAACACGTACGCCGTACCCGCCGCCATCGGACCCTGGAGCACACCCCGACATCCCAACGCCGCGAGCGACCCGAGGAGCGCGTCGTGCTCGAACCACTCCTCGAGGAGCTCCTGGATCGTCATGGGGAGGAGTCGCGTGAGCTCCAGCGCATCGCCACGACCGATCCGCCCGAGCCTCAACCCGAGTCTTGCCAGCTCGATCAGCTCCGCCCGACCCGCTCCCGGGATGACGGGTGGGGCGGCTTCGTGAAGCACCGCCAGGGTTTTGCCTGCCCGTCCCATCGCCTCGACAAACCCGCCCCAGCGCTCGGCGTCCCGAACGGAGAACGGACGAATGGCCTCCGCGCACAGACCGGGATCACGCCAGAGCTCGAGGTCCGGTCCGTCCGGCTGAAGGGCCCGCACCATGGGATCCATCGGGATGAGGCGGAGGCCGGCTCGTTCGAGGCCGAGATCGGCCGTGACCCGACGATCCAGCCCGTTCGTTTCGTGTGCGCCGACATCGACGTGATGCCCGGGCCATAGCTCCTCGGTCGCCGCACATCCGCCCGTCGATTCCGAGCGCTCGAGCACGAGCGTCCGTAGCCCGCTCTTCGCCAGGTACGTCGCGGTGACCAGTCCGTTGTGGCCGGCCCCCACGACGATCGCGTCGTACGCGCCCGGCGTCATCGCCCGAGGTCCTTGAGGATCTCGAGCGCGGCCAATCGTCCCGATGCTCCGCAGACCCCGCCGCCCGGGTGCGTGCCGGAGCCACATTGGTAATAGCTCTTCACCGGCGTCCGGTAGTTCGACCAGGCCGGCGCCGGCCGGTAGAAGAAGAGCTGATGGAGCGAGAGCTCGCCGTGAAAGATGTTGCCCTCGGTGAGCCCCATCACTTCCTGCATGTCGAGCGGCGTCATGACCTGCCGGTGGAGAATCGCCTCCTTCAGATTGGGGGCGTACTCGGCGAGCGTGTTCACGACGGCGTCCCCGAATGCCTCGCGCTTCGCGTCGTTCCAGCCCCCGTTCAGATCGAAGGGCGCGTACTGTACGAAAATCGACATCACGTGCTTGCCGGGCGGAGCCATGCCCGGATCGATCATCGACGGGATGATGATGTCCATGTACGGCTGTCTCGAGAACTCGCCGTACTTCGCGTCATCGTACGCGCGCTCCAGGTAGTCGATCGACGGACTGATCGAAAACGCGCCACGGTGGTGCGGGCCCCGGCCCGGAAGACAGGTGAAGTCGGGGAGCTCGCTGAGCGAGAGATTCACCTTGCCGGAGGATCCGCGGATCCGGAACCGCCTGATGGCCTCCGCGAAGTCGGTCGGCAGGTCCGACTCTTCGAGCAGACGCGTGAACGTCACCTTCGGGTCGACGCCGGAGACGATCGTCTTCGCGTAGATCTCCTCCCCGCCCTCGAGCGCGACGCCGACCGCTCGCCCGCCCCGGACGATCACTCGATCGACGGAAGCCTCGAGACGGATATCCGCGCCGTGCTCGCGCGCCGCCGAGGCGATGGACTCGCTAACCGCGCCGTTCCCGCCCTTCGCCATGCCCCAGGCCCTGAACACGCCGTCGATCTCGCCCATGTAGTGGTGGAGGAGCACGTACGCCGTGCCGGGAGACCGCGGCCCCAGAAAGGTCCCGATGATCCCGCTCGCGGACATGGTCGCCTTCAGAGGCTCGAACTCGAACCACTCGTCCAGGAAGTCCGCCGAACTCATCGTCATCAGCTTGTAGAGCGCGTTGAACTGCTTCTCGCCGAGATCGCGGGCGTGCTTCCCGAGCCGGAGCATCGCCTTCAGATCGCGCGGGCTCATGGACAGCGGGTCGGGGGGAACCATGGCCAGGATCGGCTTGACCGCCCATGCCAGCTGGAACATCAGGGTCCCGAAATCGTCGTACGCCTCGGCGTCGCGAGGAGAATGCCGATAGAGCTCCCGTCGCGTCCGGTCGTGATCCGCCCAGCGTCCCAGGTAGTCGCCGTCGGGAAGCGGCGTGACCGTGCTCTCGAGCGGGAGGATCTCCAGACCGTGTCGCGGAAGGTCGAGATCGCGAATGATCTCCGGACGAAGCAGGCTGACGACGTAGGACGCCACCGAGTACTTGAAGCCGGGGTTCACTTCCTCTGTGACGGCGGCTCCGCCGACGAGGTGGCGACGCTCGAGGACGAGGCAGCGCAGCCCCGCTCGACCGAGATACGCGGCCGTGATGAGCCCGTTGTGCCCACCGCCAACGATGATCGCGTCGTACCCGCTGTCCCTGCTCACGCGGCACCCCGGGTCGGACTGGCCGGCGTCTCCCGCTTTCGGGGAGGATCGAAGAAGGGCGTCCTGGCCACGGTCGCCGTGGCCCTGCGCCGCCGGTGCTCGACCGTGACCTCGATCTCGAGGTGTGTCCCGAGCGAGGAGTGAGGGACGCGCAGGTGAGCGAGCGCCAGGAAGCGCTTGAGCGCGGGCGACCAGCACCGTGAGGTCGCGTATCCGACCTGTGCCCCATCGCGGTAGAGCGGAACGCTGTCGCGCACCGTGGAACCCGGCACCTGGGGTGGCAGGCCGAACTCCTGATACGCGCTCTCGAGCGACTCCCAGTCCACGACCAGCCCGCAGAACTCCCACTCGGGCCCGCGGGCCTTCTCGGCCACGAGAGCGGCCTGTCCCACGAAGGGGGCCGTATCCAGCTTCACCGTCCACCCGAGGCCGAGCTCGAACGGGGACGACTTCCGGTCTTCGATGACGGCCCGGTGCGCCGGGACGTAGTCGACGTCGATGAGGATCAGCCCCGCCTCGACGCGGACCATGTCGAGCGCGATCAGGCCGGCCGGCGCGACTCCGAAGGTCTCGCCGTGCTCGATGAGCGTGTCCCAGAGAGCGAGGGCGTCTCCGGCTCCCACCCAGATCTCGTACCCAAGATCCCCGGTATATCCGGTTCGCGAGATGCGCACCGGGACGCCGCGGATGGACGTGTCCATCGTGCGGAAGAACCGGAGATCCTCTACGGCGCCCTCCGTGATTCCACGCAGGATCTCGCGGGAGGCCGGCCCCTGCAGCGCGAGCGCTCCGACTTCTTCCGTCTCTTCACGGATGGTCACGTCGAGCCCGGTCGCGTTGTCGTGCATCCAGAGCAAGTTCGGCTCGGCCGAGGTCAGGAGAAAATCGTGCTCGCCGAGACGATGCACGGTTCCATCGTCCCGCACTTTCCCGGCGGGGTCGCACCACGGGGTATAGAGCACCTGCCCCACGTCGCACGTGGACACGTCGCGGGTGATCATCCGATCCATGAGCCGCGCCGAGTCGGGGCCCGTGACGCGGTACTTGAACAGAGGCGACACATCGATGATGCCCGCCGTCCCCCGGATGGCCGCGTACTCGTGTTCGTGGGTCAGCTCGTAGGCCCCCGCCGCGACGCAACCGCCCCAGCGACGCCAATCGCTCGCCTCGCAGAGCGGTGCGGTACGCTCGTGGAACGGAGTGCCGCGCAGCATCAGCCGGCAGACCCCGCCGCGCTGCCGGGCATGGACACGGTGGCCAACGCGGCTAGGGAAGCTTCAGTGCGACGAGCTCACCCGGCACATCGCGACCCGAGACGACGACGACGACGTACTGCTCGCCTTCGTGCATATACGTCATCACGCCGCCGGTCTGATGGGCGGGGAGCTCGATCTCGGCCACGATCGCCCCCGTGTCCTTGTCGTGTGCTCGCAGCACGCCTTGCGGCCGAGCGCCTGCACCGCCCTGGCCGGTGCCTGCGAAGAGAAGGGTCTTCGTGACCAGGAGCCCCGCACGAGTGGACCGACCGGTCCGCGGGACGTCGACCCCTTCGAGCGCCGCATGATTCGCGATGTACTCAGGTGTGTCGTCGTTCGCGATCCACCACAGGTGCTCGCCGGTGTTCATGTCGATCGCCGTGATCTTCCCCCACGGCGGCTTGAACATCGAGAACCCCGGCCGCCCCACCCGGCTCGTGGCTCTCGGCCGCCCGAGGATGTAGCGCATGTCCGAGCGCTCGGGATCGTTGACCATGCCGATGATCGACGCGTACGAGGCCGATGGGAAGAAGAGCCGGCCCGTCTCCGGGTCGACGGCCCCGCCCGGCCAGTTCGCGGCTCCGAGCTCGCCGGGAAACAGGATGGTCCCCTGGTTCCCGTCCTCCTCGATCACCGTCGGCGGCGTGTACAGCGGGCCGGTCGTGAGGTTCGCGATGGCCTCCACGGCCTCCGCCCTCAGCTCCGGGGTGAAGTCGACCAGATCATCCTCGGTTACGCCCTGACGCTCGACCGGCGCGGGGAGCCTGGGGAACGGCTGGGTCGGCGAGGTTCGTTCGCCGGGCACGTCCGTTTGCGGCACCGGGCGCTCCTCGATCGGCCACACCGGCTCTCCGGTGACGCGGTCGAATACGAACGTGAACCCCTGTTTGGTGAGCTGGGCCACCGCGGGGATGTCGCGTCCGTCGACGCGGATGTCGAGAAGAATCGGGGCCTGCGGCGGGTCGTAGTCCCAGATCCCGTGATGGACCATCTGAAAGTGCCAGACCCTCTCGCCGGTTCTGGCGTCGAGACACACGAGACTCTGGGAGAAGAGATTGTCTCCCAGGCGGTGGCCACCGTAGAAGTCGCCTGTCGGCGCCTCGACCGGGAGGTATACGTAGCCGAGGTCGAGGTCCGCGCTCATGGGCGTCCAGACGGCCGTGTTCCCCGTGAACTCCCAGGAGCCGTCTTCCCACGTCTCGTGCCCTGATTCCCCGGGCTGCGGGATCGTGTGGAAACGCCACAGCATCTCCCCCGTCCGGACATCGAACCCGCGGACGTGCCCTGGCGGCATGTTTCGGGATCGTGGCATGGCACCCCGCTCGAGCGCGGCCCCGACGACCAGAACGTCGCCGACGACCATCGCAGGAGAGCTCGACCCGATCTCGGCCGTCTCGGTGTCCACGTCGCGGCCTAGGTTCTCGCGCAGATCCACCACGCCGCCCTCGCCGAACGCGGGGTCGGGAATCCCGGTAGCCGCGTCGAGCGAGATCATATGGTACGCGGGGGTGATCACGACGACTCGTTCGTCGTCTCCGTCCGTCCAGTAGGAGACGCCCCGCCCCGAATTGAGTCTTGGAGAACTCTGTTGACGTTCGCCCTCATCGAAGCGGTACATCCAGAGCGTCTCGCCCGTGCCGGCGTCGATCGCGACGACCGTCCGCCGGTAGCTCGCCGTCGTATAGAGCACCCCATCGACGAAGAGCGGTGTTACACGCATGTAGCTCTCGGGTCGGGGCCCGAAGTTCAGGGAGGTCCAGCGCCATGCAGTCCGGAGGTCACCGGCGTTCGTCGCGTCGATCTGGTCGAGCGAGGAGTACCGCGTGGAGCCGGCGTCGCCGCCGTGGTGATGCCACTCGCCGGTCGTGCCCGCCTGCCCGTGCGCGTCGGCGGAGAGCGCAAGACCAAACGTGACGGCCGCCAGCGCGCCAGCGGACTTGATTCGTTTGCTTCTCACAGTGTCTCCGGATGGTGCGGCTGTCGCGTCCCCCCGCACCGCGAGGGGCCCCGTGGCCCGATAGGGTGCCGCGCGGCACGTCCGCGTGCAACCCGGCCAAAGCACGTGACGAACGGCCGCCCGTCGTGTAGCATGTTCGCCGCTCCAATGCGTTGTCTTTCAGAAGCCGGGTCGTCGGCGACGACCCTGAACGGGTGCTCGGGGAGGCAGGATGCGTCGCACAATCTTCGTTCTTGGTCTCTCGGCCCTCGTCGGTTGCGGCGAGTCCACCACCGGCCCGGGTGCCGCGAACCTGTGCGCAACATCCCAGGGGGTAGAGGTCTGCGCGCCGCGGTCCGAATACCGTCCCAACGAAGTGGTGTCCGTGTCCGTGACGAACGAGACGTCTGCCACCATCTACATCGACACCTGTTCCGTGAAGCCCGTCGGGAAGACCAGCCGCGAAGCGGCGTTCCCGGTCGACTACTCTCCGCAGAACCAATGCGGCAACGATGTAGACGTCGAAGAAATCGTCGCGAACATGATCGAGCTTCCGGCCGGTCAATCGATCCAGGTGACCGGCAACATCTCATCGTTCGCGTTCCAGGGTTTCTACCGGATAAACGTGTGGGTTCTCGACGTGGCGGGTGCTCGCGTGTCCAACCTGCCGGTGTTCTCGGGGACGTTCGAGGTATTCCCGTCCGCCGGAACCTGATCGCTACCGGCTGATCTCGAAGGCCTCGAGCGCCCGCCGCCGCAGGCCTGCCGAGAGCTCATTCCACGAATCGGGACTGCCGTCCAGCTCGGCGACCGAGGTCCCGTGATCGGCCAGGTCCTCCATGTAGATCAGCATCAGCTCGTCCCTCGGCGGCTCGTTCAGCAGCCAGACCAGCCGCACTCGCGCGACGTCCGCCCCCAGCTCGTAGCCGTTTTCGCGGAGCAGGCGAACGACGTGGTCGCCGTCCGAGTTCGCGCGGCCCGGCAGGTCGGAGGAAGGGTAGTAGCGCGTACTCGTATGGAACCCCCGACCTTCTACCTCGGTGACCGGATCGTCCGAGTAGTCGTAGGTGTGCTCGTTGTCCGGCCGATACCCCTCGAACTGGACCCAGAGGAGTCGCTTCACCCGTCGACCATCCGCTTCCAGGAACAGGTGGAGCTCCACGTCGGCGACCCCGTAGAGAGGGAAGAGGACTACGCCCACGTGGGTAAGGGCCGGGTCGACCACGACCGTCGCTTCGGGCAGGGTGAGAGACGCGATCCGATTGCCCGCCACCGTCCTCTGAGACCAGGCGGGGGTGGCGGCTCCGGCGAAGGCGACCAGCGCGAGCGCCACCGCCTGGGCCGCGGTGCGACATCGCTCGCGGTCGATCGTCCACATGCCGCTCTCCACTTTCGAGGTTCGTCAGTATCAGGACGCAGGACGCCACGCGCGAGTTGCAGCAACCTTGTCACGTCCGGGACGGCGCCCCAACATCCGGCGAGACCCAAAGACAGGGAGAAGTCAGATGTTTCGTCGCCCAGCCGTAATCGTCGTCTGCGCCGCCGCCCTCCTCGCCACGCCCGTCCTCGGCCAGGATCGTCGCGACATGACGATCGTCGATCTCATCGAGATGCCCGGCATCGGGGGTCCCGTCATCTCGCCCGACGCGAGCCAGGTGCTCTTCACGCGGACGGACGCCGACTGGGATTCGAACGCGACCCGCACACACATCTGGCGCGTCGGGATGGACGGCGCGGCGGCCGTCCAGATGACGAACGGCGAGAACGGCGAAGGGAACCCGCGCTGGGCGCCGGACGGCTCGCGGATCGCCTTCGTCGCGCGCCGGGGCGATGAAGAGGCATCGCAGATCTACCTGATCTCGAATGCGGGCGGCGAAGCGCGGGCGCTGACAGAGCACCCCACCAGCGTCAACGCGATCGAATGGTCCCCGAACGGCGAGTGGATCTACTTCGTGGCGCAGCGTGAGGAGACGGAGGCGGAAGAGGCCCGCGCTGCCGTGAAGGACAACGTCTTCCGGTACGAGGAGGACCTCAGACGGAGCGACCTGTGGCGTGCCAGCGCCGAGACCGGCGAGGCCGAGATCGTGTCGGACGGGATCCATCATGTTCGCGGATACTCGGTCTCCCGCGACGGGACGAAGCTGCTGGTGCAGATGTCTCCGACCCCGCTCTTCGACGACATGCTCGCCTCTGAGCTGTGGATCGCGGACGGGGACGGGGCCGGCGCGAGGCAGATCACGCACAACCGGGTAGGCGAGGGCAACGCGACGCTGTCTCCCGACAATCGCCACGCGATCTTCGTGGCGAACACGAACGACGAGCTGAGCGACTTCTATTTCAACCAGCGCGTGTTCGTGGTGCCGACGGACGGGGGCGAGCCGGTGTCGATCCTGCCCGGCGGGCACCTGGACGTAAACGGGGCCATGTGGTCCGCGGACGGAAGCGAGGTTTTCGTCCGGGTGAACACGGGGGTAAGACAGCAGATCTTCTCGGCCGAGCTCGGGGATATCGAGGGCGACGGACAACACGACGCCCGGGTGACGCCGGTGACCGAGGGTGACCACAGTGTCGGCGCCTGGGACTACCACCCGGCCACGGAGACTCACGTCTTCTCGATCAACCGGGCGGACAACGCCGGCGACCTGTGGGTGCTCTCCGCGGGGCGGGGTGGGCCTCGACAGGTCACGCATGTCTTCGACTACCTGACGGAGGAGTTCCGGATTCCACGCATCGAGGACATTCGGTGGGAGGGCGAGGATGGCGTCGAAGTGGAGGGCCTCCTCTACTATCCCATCGATTACGTCGAGGGCACCCGGTATCCCCTCGTCGTCCAGACGCACGGCGGCCCGCCGGCATCCGACAAGTTCGGGTTCTCCCGCTCGCACAACTACGAGGCCGTTCTGGCCGCCCGCGGCTTCTTCGTCTTCAAGCCCAACTACCGGGGTTCCACGGGCTACGGGGACGACTTCCTGCGGAACATGGTCGGCCACTATTTCGACCAGGCCCACAAGGACGTGATGGCTGGCGTCGATCATCTGATCGACGCGGGACTCATCGACGGCGCACGCATGGCGAAGATGGGCTGGAGCGCCGGCGGTCACATGACGAACAAGATCATCACCTACACGGACCGCTTCAAAGCGGCCTCATCCGGCGCGGGCGCGATCAACTGGATGTCAATGTACGCGCAGAGTGATGTGCGGATCTACCGAACCCCATGGTTCGGAGGGACCCCCTGGTCGGAGGACGCGCCGATCGAGGCCTACATGGAGGCGTCGCCGCTGTTCGATCTCCACAAGGTCACGACGCCGACCATCGTCCTCGTCGGTGAGAACGACAATCGCGTTCCCATGGCGCAATCCGTCGAGCTCTATCAGGGCCTCAAGTCGAACGGCGTCGAGACCCACCTGTACGTCGCGCCTGAACAGGGTCACGGCTGGCGAGAGCTTCAGCAGCGGCTCTTCAAGGCCAACGTCGAGCTCGACTGGTTCTACAAGTGGGTGCTCGAGGACGAGTACGAGTGGGAGACGTCGCCGGCCCACCCGAAGACGGAGAAGGCGGTGACGACCGCCGGCCAGGACGGCTAGCCGACCGCCTCGCGGGGCTCACGACCGCGTCGAGCGGCGCGGTCGATCGGGCGAGCGAGCAGGGCAAAGAAGCCGGCGCCAACGGCCGCGGACGCGATCGCGACTCCGACTCCGGTGTCACCCCAGAAGCGGCTGGCGAACCCGGCGGCCGCACCAGCCGTCGCGACCCAGGCGAGAAGCGCCGCCCTGGTGAAGGAGGGTCGCCACCACAGGGACCAGGCCACGAGCAGGCCGGCCATTCCCCAGGTCAGGGACATGCTGGCGGCAGTGTACTGACCCGTGGTGGAGGCCGTGAAGAAATCCCTGAAGGCAGTGTAGGCGCCGTAGCCGCCGACCACGAGCAGGAACCCGCTCCAGATTCTCACGGAGCCGGGGGGTCTTCGAATCGATCGCCGGGCTGGAAGCTCCCGGGAGGTCAGCCCTCCCACCCCTCTCGATTCGGAAGCTGCTTCGGATCCCGGTGCGACAGGAGGTTCTCGACGAAGTCCTGTCGCTCACCGAGGAGCTCCAGATGCCCCTCGATCCGCCCGACCGCGTGCTTGATCTGCTCGATTTCGCCTTCGAGCATGGCGGCGTTGCCGCGGCCCAGGCGGGCCTCCTGACGGTCTCGAATCGTCTCCTCCATCACGCGGCCCAGCCGTCGGAGGATGGGGAACGTGACGATGAAGCCTCCGATGATGACGGTCATCACGACGGCGAAGATCATTCCGGCCTCTGCGTACGGATCCATGCTTTCCCCCGGCAAGAGCGTTTGTGGGCTGGACGATAAGGCGCCCACAAGACGGACGGCTGGCAGGGGGCGCGAGTTTCACCCGTGAACTGGCGCGCCCGGCGTGGCCCGGGGTACCCTCCTGCCAGCCGTGGATCGAGGTGCCGCAACGAACCGGGAATCAGGCAGGCAGGGATGCAGAACCGCTGGTCCGACGAAGACGCCGCACGTGCCGTCGAGAGTTACGGCACCGAAGGAATCCAGGAAGATCTCGCGCTCCGAGTGTACACGACCCGGCTGCTGGGATCCGAGCCGCGGCTCGTTCTTCACGGCGGCGGGAACACCTCGGTCAAGTCGAGAGCCGTCGACCTGACCGGAGCGGAGCTCGACGTCCTGTTCGTGAAGGGGAGCGGCTGGGACATGGGGACGATCGAGCCGCCGGGGCTCCCGGCGGTTCAACTCGAGCCGCTCCTGGCCCTGGCCGCCATGGAGAGCCTGACCGACGAAGACATGGTCAACTTCCAGCGGCGGAACCTGCTCGACTCGACGTCGCCGAATCCGTCGGTGGAGACCCTCCTCCACGCATGGGTCCCGCACAAATTCATCGACCATACACACGCCAACGGCGCTCTCGTCCTCACGGACCAGCCCGACGGTGAGGCGGTTTGCCGGGAGCTGTATGGGGAACGCCTGGCGATCGTCCCCTACATCATGCCGGGCTTCGATCTGGCGAAGGCCTGCAAAGCGGTCGCCGACGTCCACCCGGAGGCCGAAGGGCTCGTGCTGCTCAAGCATGGGCTGTTCACCTTCGGTGCGACCGCACGCGAGGCGTACGAGCGCATGATCGATGTCGTGACGCTCGCCGAGGAGCGCATCGAGCGGGGACTCGGCGCGCCGATCGTGTCGGCTGGCTGGCCGGCGATGGCGGCCCCGCCGGAGGCGATCGCGCCGGCGTTGCGCGGCCTCCTCGCGAACGAGACCGATGCGACCGAGGGTAGGTACGAGCGCTTCGTGCTGGACTTCCGGACCCACGACGCGATCCTCGACTACGTCGGCGCGGCCGACATCGGGACCTTCAGCCAGGTCGGCACGGTGACGCCCGACCACGCGATCCGGACGAAGCCGCTTCCCGTGATTTTGCCACACCCGCCGGTGGGCGATCTGGAGGCATGGACGGCCGCCGCGGCCGAGTCGATCGCGGAATACAGAAAGGCCTACGTCGAGTACTTCGAGCGTCACAATCCGCGATATGGCGGGGGAAAACAAATGCTCGACACCAGCCCCCGAGTGATGCTCGTACCCGGAGTCGGGTTGTTCGGGGCCGGCAACTCCGCAGCCGCCGCGAGTGCCGCGGCCGATCTGGCCGAGACCACGGTGGAGGTGATTGCCGCCGCACACCGGATGGGGGGCTTCGAGAGCATCTCCGAAGGCGACCTGTTCGACATCGAGTACTGGTCGCTGGAGCAGGCGAAGCTCGCCGGGCGCAAGGAGGGCGAGCTCGCTCGACACGTGGTCGCGATCACCGGAGGAGCCGGAGCCATAGGCCGTTCTACCGCCGAGGCGTTTCGTGCCCGTGGCGCCGAGGTGGCGTTGCTCGATCTCGGGGGAAAGGCGCTCGATGAGGCGTCGGAGACCATCGGGGCCGCCGCGATCGCGTGCGACGTGACCGACGCACCATCCGTCGAGCTCGCCCTGCGGACCGTCGCCCGGACCTTCGGAGGGCTGGACATCCTCGTCTCGAACGCGGGAGCCGCGTGGCAGGGCGGCATGGCCGACGTGGATGATGAGCTGCTCCGCCGGAGCTTCGAGTTGAACTTCTTCGGACACCAACACGCCGCGAAATCGGCTGTCGGCATCATGCGCGAGCAGGGGACCGGCGGTGCGCTCCTGTTCAACGTGTCCAAGCAGGCGGTGAACCCCGGGCCGAACTTCGGTCCCTACGGCTTGCCGAAGGCCGCCACGCTCGGCCTGGTCAGGCAATACGCGATCGAACACGGTCGCGACGGCATCCGCTCGAACGGGGTGAACGCGGACCGCATCCGGAGCGGTATCCTCACCGACGACATGGTGTCCGAGCGTGCGGATGCCCGTGGAGTCAGCGAGTCCGACTACATGCGCGGCAACCTTCTCGGGCGCGAGGTTCTCGCGTCCGACGTCGCGGAGGCCTTCGTCGCGCTCGCGTTGGCCCGCAAGACGACCGGTGCGATCCTGACCGTCGATGGCGGGAACGTGGCGGCCGCCCTCAGGTAGCCTGCCGCGGGCGTCCGCAGCCCGGGTCAGCTCCCTGTTATCTCCTCTGCGTGGGCTTCGATCTTCAACGACAGATCGCGGACCGCCGACAGAACCTTCGGTTCATCGAGAGTCGTGAGCATGCGGTCGCGCATCACCCAGCGTCCGTCGATCAGCACGGACCGCACGTCGTCCCGGCCGATCGTGTAGACGAGGTGAGCGTACGGATCGTACATCGGGAGCAGGTGAGGCCGATCCAGATCGACGAGGATCACGTCCGCGCGCTTCCCCGGCTCGACTGATCCGATGCGATCGCCGAGTCCGAGGGCCTTCGCTCCGACCGATGTAACCATGCGGACGATCTCGACGGCCGGCGTTAGGGTCGGGTCCTGCCGGGCGCCACGCTGCAGCAGTCCGGCGAACCGCATGGCCGTCCACATGTCCAGGTCGTTCGAGCTCACCGGTCCGTCGGTGCCCACCAGGACGGGGATTCCATCCTCGAGCATCCGGGCGACGGGCGCGATCCCCGATCCGAGCTTGAGATTGGACAGCGGGTTGTGGAGCACGCCGGTCCCGGTCCGGACGAGACGGGCGAAATCGTCGTCGGTGAGGTGCACGCAGTGAGCGAGCACGGTGGGGCCGTCGAGGATCCCGAGCTCATCGAGGTGGGCTACGGGCGTGTGGCCGAACCGGTCGCGCGTCGAGTCGACCTCGGTCGCCGTCTCCGAACAGTGCGTGTGGAAGAGCGCGTCATGTCTGTCTGCCAGCGCCCGGGCGGCGGTCATCATTTCGGGGGATACCGTGAGCGCGTTGTGCGGCTCCACGCAGGCCGTGACAAGGGGCTCCCCGGCGAAGCGCTCGAACCAGGCCTCCCCCACCGCGAGCCGGTCGGGGTTGTCGATGCCGTCCGGTCCCTCGAAGTCGAAGAAGATCGGGCCGGTAACGACCCTGAAGCCCGCGTCCACGCTCGCTTCCGCCGCGGCCTCGGGGAACCAGAACATGTCGAGTCCACAGGTAGTCCCGGACCGGATCATCTCGGCCAGTGCGAGCTGGACGCCGAGCCGGACGTTGTCGTGGGTGACGAAAGCGCGCTCCGACATCCACAGCCGTTCGAGCCAGGGTTCGAGCGGCAGGTCCTCCACCAGGCTTCGAAACAGCGAGTCTCCCATGTGGACATGGCCGTTCACGAGGCCCGGCATGAGCAGTTGCCCGGATGCATCGACGGTTTCCGCAGCATCTACCGCGGAGAGCTCGGAGCGCGAACCGACCGCGGCGATCGCCCCACCCGTAATGGCGATCGCCCCATCCTCGATGATTCGTTCCTCGCGATCCATCGAGACGATTGTCGGACCCAGAATCAGCAGTTCCGCGTCAGCCACTCGTGTTCTCCGGAGTAGTAGGGGCTTCGCCCCCGAGCGCCGCCGCCGAATCGACGGCGATCTCCAGCATATCCGACACCCCCGAGGCCACGACCTGGCGGTGCGGGTCATAGTCGGACATGTCGGCGCTCCGGGTGTCCACCAGGTTTCCGTCGACGGTCAGTATCCCGCCGGCTCGCACGCTGTTCATGCTCGCGATCACGAACAGGGCGGACATCTCCATTTCGACGGCCATCGCACCATGGTCGGTGTAGGACTGCCAGCGGGGCGGGAATGCCCCAGGGTAGAAGATGGCCTCCGTGACGACGAGTCCCTCCCGACAGGATCGACCGCGCGCTTCGGCCGACCGGACCAGCGATCGCGTCACATCGCGATCCGCGACGGCGGGGTAGGCGGCTCCGATCAACTGGTCGCTCGCGCCGTCCTCACGAACCGCCGCCGTGGCGATCAGGACCTCTCCGTCCTGGATGCCGAAGGAGATCGCCCCGCACGTGCCGGCCCGGATCAGGGTGCCGACTCCCGCCTTGATCAGCTCGGCGAAGCACACGAGCGCCCCCGAGGCTCCGACCCCGTGAGAAGCCACGCAGATGCGCACGCCGTCGCGCGAGCCGACGAGCGTCAGGTATTCCCGGTTGGAGGCGAGCTCTACCGTTTCGTCGAGAAGGGTAGCGGTCTCGCGGGCCCGTTCGGGATCTCCCACGACGATCGCGACATCAGGGACGTCCGCGGGGCGCACGCCCAAAATTGGAAGAGCTTGGTCCTCGGGTGGCACGGCCGGCTCCGCGCAAGGGTTCGCTCAGCGCGAGCCACCGGCGCGTGTGCAGATCGCCGGTTCGGGCTCGCGAGCCGGCGCCAATCTATCAGCCCCCGATGGGCATCGGGCAGTCCGTCAGCTCGTAGTGAGTGCGTGCGACGGCGAACTGACGGAGTGCCGCCCGGTAGGTCCGGGCGGTCGTGGCCTCGACACGGTCCGCGATGTCGGCGTGTCGTCTCTCGAGCCGTTGGCTCCCCTCGAGGACCCCACGGTACGCGAGATTCAACGGATTACACGTGGTGAGTTCCTCGTCGAACTCTTTTCGAAGCTCCTCGTATCGGTCGACTTCCACCCGGAAGATCGTCAGGGCGTTGTCGAACGCCGACACAGCCGGATCCTGGACCTGGAAGGAGTCCAGCGTGGGAGCCGCGACGATGTCCGGGGGCAGAGGAGACGGGATCGGCGCCGAGTCGTTGGCGTCGGCCCCGGCTGTCGGGGACTCGGCCTCCCCGTCCGCCAAGACATTCCGCGGGTCGAGTGCGCCGATGGCATCCCCTGCGGCCTCCTCGGGTGGGGTGGCACCGTCGCTCGTCGAGGTGGATACGTCTTCCTCGTTGGAAACCCCCTCGCCGCGCCCCTCGATCACCGGCTCGTCGCTGGCGGGCTCGACCGTCTCGGTGCCCGAATCGACCGGCTCCCCGGGCTGCCCGAACAGATCGTTCGGCGAGAGCGAGAGCCCGGCGACCGCCGACTCGCCGTTCGACTCCGCCCCGTCGGCCGGAGCTCCGACCATCCGGGTGCCGACCCACCCTGCTCCCGCCAGCACCACCACGCCAGCGGCTGCGGCGACCATCTTCATGGCGGGGAGACGGCTCCGCCTCCGCGCCCCTCCCACGAGCGGTTTGGCCGCGGAGACCCCGGAACTGATCGGGATGACGCCACCCGTCTCCTCCGTCCGCTTTCCCTCGCCCCCCGTCGGAGCGGCCTCCCGGGTGTCGATCACGGTCAACGACGGCCGGGTGTCCTCAGGGTCCACGTCCGATGCGACGCCGTCATCAGCGGCCGGTGCCGGAGCGGGGGCGTCGGACCTGGCCTCCGGCCTCTCGTGCGCCGGCGCACCCAGCTCGCTGATCGTGCCCGGCCCGAGCGATCGGCCGACCGCCATCAACGACCGCTGGATCTGGACCTTCTCCCACTCGGCGTCGACTTCGTCCGTCGACGCCGGCTCTGCGGTTTCGGGTGTCTCCCGTCCCCGGTCCGGTGGCAGCTCGAGCAACGGAAGTCCGTCGATCGCCGGGCTCATCCGCTCGGGCGGCAACGGAGTCGATTCCACCTCGTCCAGGATGTCGGGAGCCGTCTGATCTCGATCCCTCGCGATGCTTGGCACTGGAGGCTCCGCAAGATCCCGAATGGTGGCGACGGTCACGGGAGCCTCCGTCTCTCCCGGCCGCACGACGCGGGTCTCGCTCTGATAGTTGGCCCACGTGAGAAGAGTCCGGCGCGCCGTCGAGCCCGGACGCGGGTCCTCCGCCGCGAGCTCGTAGAAGGGGGTGTACACCGAGCGGCTGAGCCCTTCAGGGTCCGTCCTCTGGAAGACGCCTCCCGCCAGACGATCGCTGGCCCCGGCCAGGATCAAGGCGAACGCCCATGGCTCGGGGAACTCTCGCTCGTGGAACGTCGCCTCATCCGGGGCGAGGTAGAGCCCCGCTTGATGGTGCGTGCGATACCACCCGATGATCGACGCATCGCCGACCGACGTCCGGGTGCGGGACACGGCCTCCACGAGGTCGTCCACGGCGGCGTCTTCGGCCACGGGGCTCCTGGAGGCGACTACCCGATCGAGGCGAGCCCAGCGGCGCGCGCACGTCGGATCCTCGAAGACCGTGCCCACGATCGCCCCGAACACGGGCGAAGCCGGGGCAGAGGCAAGCTGCGCATGAATCTCGCCCAGTACCTGCTGGGTGAAGACGAGATCCACGATGGTGGTCGGCGCCGTCCCGCCCGAGAAGCGTCGCGGCACCCACTGGATGCAGTCGACGTACGGAGGAGCGGACTGCGAGATCCCCCTCTGATCGGCCCTGTTCTCTGATTCGGACACGCAATGCGCAACTTTTTCCGGAGTCTCTGAATTTCGTGAAGAGACCGCCAGGCCGTGCCCTCCCGGGTCGAACGACCGAACCCCTGTCATCAGCGGGAGTTACGGTGCCGACGATCGGAGTGGCCTGCACACGCCCTCTCCTGTCCGAAGAGGGAAGGGGGCAAGACTGGTGCTCAGGAAGGAGGGAGAGCTCCCGCGGACGGATCCTGCGGCGCCATCCCGGGGGGAAACTCACAGTCCGACACGGCGAAGCGTCCGCGGGCGGCCACGAACTCGGCGTCGAGGCCGGCGAACCGGTCGCCCAGCTCGGGGGCCGTGGCGACGTAGGACCCGAGCGTTGAATGCGCAGCGGCCAGCGTCTCGAGGCTCGAACCGAGCCCGGCACAGTCCGTCTGGCCCAGCCTGAAGGCGACCATCCCCTGGCGAAACGTCTGCAGCGCCGTGAGGAACTGATCCGCGAGGGTGATGAACTCGGGCGTCGGTGGCGCCACGGTGGGCGGGGCGGCCACCGGCCGGTCGGGCGCGCGAGCCACGTCGCCGCCAGTGAAGAACACCGTTCGCACGACCAATACGGCCAGGATGAGCCCCGCGGCGACCAGGGCGCGCCGGATCTGCGTCTTCGTCGGTCGCCATCCCGTGTCTTCCGCGAGTATAACGACAGGAATGGCTGCTTCCGGATCGGTGTCCGGAGCGTAGGAGGGTGTCACGTAGGTAGGGCCCCGTGCGCCGGCCGGTCTGGGGCCGGTGGGTGCCGTGGACGCCGGTGCAGATTCCGCCGTCTGCCGGGTGGCGCTCGCCCTGGCCTCTTCGACCGCCTCCTCGCCCTCGCCAGCTTCCTCCGTCGGCTCGGCCGCGGGCTCCCGGGTCCCCTCGGCCGCGGACACGTCGGTCGCGGCGTCTTCCTCTGCTACGCTTTCGGGCTCCGGATCGACCTTCGCTTCCTCCTCACCCGAGGCGCGGGCGGCGAGCGTGTCGCCGATCAGCCCGAGAAGCCAATCCATCGACCCGGAGCCGTCCACTTCGGAGGGCTCCGGCTCGAAGGTCGGGACAAGCTCGAAACGTGATTGTGACCTCTCCGGCGGCGTCGCGACGGCATCTCCGGATCCCCCGTCGTCAGCCTGAGCCGTGGCCTCCGCCTCGTCGTCCCGACTCACGGGGCCTTCGTCGGCCTCGGTCTCGAACGGATGCGGCCCCCAGACCGCCTCCTTGAAGTCGGAGCTGTACCAGGCCCCGCCCTCCGCACCTTCCTCCGTCGGCTCGGCGGTTGCCGGCTCCTCGGGAGGTGCCTCGTCGCTCGCCTGCCGGGATGCAGGTGGCTTCTTCTTGCGCGCGGCGGTCTTCTTCTTCCTTCGCTTCCTCGCAGACTCCTCGTCGTCGAGCGAGAACTCAGACTCGAAAACGACCGGGTCCTTTTGCAGACGCACGGCGTCGGCGAAGTCGTCCGCGGCTAGCGGGGCGTCGTCTGGCCGGCCGGGTCCGGCACGCTTCTCGGAAGTCTCCGGACGCCAGGAACGTCCTCCCAGGGAGCCCTTTCGTTTCGGCTGCGCACCTGGAGCGACGGATCCGCCCTGGGTTGGCAGGTCGACGCCTTCTCCGTGGGCTTTCGCCTTCCACTTCTTCTGTCTGGTCGACGCCCCGGGCCAATTCGCCTTGATCACGCTGACCGCTTCACCCGCCCTGTAGTTCTGCCAGTCCACGACCGACGGTCGAAGCCCTTTTAGGAGCTTTGCGTCCAGCTCGACGATCTCGTGGAACGGCGCCAGCCCCTTTCGAAACAGCCGGGCGCGGCGGCTCCGCTGGATAAACCCTCCGATGATGCCGCGCGACGAGGAGGCGATGACCAGCGCGCAGTGCCATGGCTCGGGGAAGAACTCTTCCTGCAGGTGGAGATCCCACTCCGAGAGCCGGAGTCCGAGCACACCGTGGCGGTGATACCAGCCCAGCACCTCTCCACGACGATGCCGCGCCTCCCGGGTCGCGGCCACCCACGCGTGGCGGAACCGGTCGAACTCGTTTGCGGGCGGGAGGTCCTGTGTCTCCCGCCTTACCGAGTCGATCACGATGTACGGCGCCTCGGCCCAGGGGCAGTAGGCGACCTGGCCGATCAGGAATCCGAAGGGCTCGCCGCTCGTGGCCGTTATCAGGTGCTGTCGTACCTCCGACAACACCGACTGGGAGACGAATAGCTCGTAGTTCTTGTCGACGGCGCGGGCGTCTTCCTGACCAGCGGGCGCCCAGGCGATCGACCGCGAGTAGGGCTTCGGTCGCTTGCGGAACGGGAGCTTGTCCGGCCACTCACGTGGCAGGGTCGGCTCGGGTGTCTCCAACATGTGAGCTTCGGCGCCGTCGGGACGACGACTGAAAAGTGCCGCGACGACGTCGCTGGCTCTCTTGAAGCTGGCTTCCACCGATCCACTCCGCGAACGGACGCTGGGGGGGAGTCGTTCGTCGCCCGTCATCGGCAGAATATCCCGACGCGGACCGGGGACCCGCAAGTTTTTCGGGGGACGCGACGCTGGTGCCCTGTCCGTTGGGCGCGCATTATCGCGGCCCCGGAGCGACGACGGTCGCGCCGGTCGCAGTCCGGCCCCGTAGCTCAGGTGGATAGAGCGCGGGATTCCTAATCCCGAGGCCGCAGGTTCGAGTCCTGCCGGGGTCATTCCTACGACACATGGGGTCGACTCGCATCAGCGAGGAAGCAGGATGTCGGATCCGGTCCCCCCACCCGTCGCCTCGAGGGCGCGATCATTCGTGGGCGAAGCGTCGGAATGCGAGGGTCGCACTGAGGCCGATGACTCCGAAGGCGGCGACGGCGGCAAACACATGCTGGTGTCCGAGGATGCCCGGTGATCGGTCGAGCAACACTCCCATCAACGGGCCCATGAAGACGTCCGGAGTAAAGCCTATGACCGAGACGAGGCCGATCGCGCTACCCGTCATGGCCAGAGGCACGGCCCCCTCCGCGAGCAGTGCGAAGTAGATGCCGCGGAGGGCGTAGATGCCCACGCTCGTCGTGATGATCGTGGCGATGAACATCCACGGGACGGTAGGTACGGCGCCCAGCGCGATAACGAGACTCCCGCCGGTCAAGGCAGCGAATCCCCACAGGATCACGCGAGAAGAACTCGATCGATCCGCGAGATAGCCGGCAGCGACGGCGGTGACCGCGCGAGTCCAGAACGATAGGGTGCCGATCCCCGCAGCCTGGACGTCGTTGAAGCCGAGCACGTCGTGCGCGAGAAGCGAAAAATCGTCTGTCGCCTTATAGCCCACGTACGCGCACACGATGATGATTGCATGGAGCCAGACGACCGGCATCCGCGCCGCCTGCCGCACCCCGTCGAGAGAAAGGCCGCGTTCGGCCGCCCCGTCCGGATTGGGGTCGTTGTCCGGCACGACGGCCCAGACGACCAGGGCGATGAGAAGTGTCACTCCGGTGAAGAACCAGATCACCATGCGGAAGGAGGCCGCACGCTGGTCCGGGGAAGCCAGTTCAACCTCTCCGGGGAGTGCCGCAGCGAACAGGAGCACGGACACGGACGCGATGACGGCGGCGAGCAGACCGCGCCCACCGTCGAGAAGACCGTACGCAAGCCCCTGTCGAGATGCGCCGCCCCATTCCCTCGTTGCACGCAGCATCGCCGCCCAAAAGAGGAGAATCGTCGTCAGGCCCCAGGCGCCCCACAGCCAGTTCATCACGCGCGGCGTTGGGATTCCCGCGAGTAGCAGCCCACCCAGGCCCGTCCCGACGAGCGCTAGCGCCATCAACCGCCGGGCGGAATAGCGATCTGCCAGCGGGCCGCCTGCGAAGTAGGCGACCATTGCGACGACACCGTAGACCGAAAAGGCCGTGCCGAGCTGCAGGTTGGTGATTCCAAAGACATCGAGGAGCGTGGGCCGAAACACTCGGGCGAGCACGAAGGGAAGCAGGAACACGGCCTCGCCCGCGAGAATGAGGGCCGCGAGAACCAGCCCACGACGGGGTCCGGACAGATCGGTGAGGGATCGACTCATCGGGTTGCCGGCCTCCAGTCCGGGGGGTCGGCAGCCGTGGCGCACGAGAAGACTCCGAGGTCAGCCTGCTCGCTCGGTCCGTGTACGAACTGAACCAGAGGCTCCATGTCTTCCACCCTTCAATGCCGATGCGCCCGGATCGTTGCCGCGATGTGGCTCGTCGGAGCGGCGGGTGCGGACGGGGCCCGCGCGCAGTCCTCCGCCAGCGAGGTCGATCGAGCGCTGGCGGACTGGGTTGAAGCCCACCGGGGCGACGCCGTGACGCTATTGGAGGATCTCACCAACATCAACAGCGATACGCTGAACGGAACGGGGGTGAAGGCAGTGGCCGATGTCCTCGCTCCTCGATTCGCCGCCCTGGGTTTCGAAGTGCGCTGGATCGACGGCTCGGCATTCGGGCGCGGCGTTCTCCGAGCGGTGACCGAGTCGCGCACCAATGCCCCCCCGCCCGGCGTCTTGCGACGCGGTGCTCGAGCGTTCTACCTGCATCAACTGCAAGAAACACCGTCTCGAACCAGGAGCCAGCGTTGATCTCGTCTCACGTCCCGGATGTCTCGCGTCGCGAGTTCGTGCGTGCCGGGCTGGCCGCTCTCGCGGCCACCGCGACAGTGGGGTGCGGCGGCGTGACCCAACCCGCGGCCCAGCAGGGCCCGGGCAGCGCGAGGCTCTCGGCTCGCCCCGGGACACCGACGGGGTCACCCACCCTCGGTGAGTCGCCTCTGGGTCTCGGCGCGCCGCGGGACGGGTGGCTGTATGTCCCGTCGACGTACGATACACAGACGCCCACACCGTTGCTCGTCCTGCTTCACGGGGCGACCGGTGCGGCCGACAACTGGCTCAACTATCAGGCTCGTGGCGAAGCGAGCGGCGTCATCATTCTCGCGATCGACTCGAGGGATCGAACGTGGGACATCATCCAGACGCGGTTCAGCCACGACATCGCGTTCATGGACAGCGCGCTCGGGCAGACCTTCGGGCTATGCAATATCGACCCGACGCGCCTCGCGTTGGGCGGGTTTTCCGACGGGGCGTCCTACGCCCTCTCCGTCGGCCTCTCCAACGGCGACCTGTTCTCACACGTCGTGGCCTTCTCCCCCGGTTTCGTCATCACCCCTACCCGGGCCGGCCTTCCCCGCGTGTACATCTCACACGGGGATGCCGACACGATTCTCCCCGTGAACCTCAGCCGGGATGACATCGTGCCGGATTTGAGGGCCGACGGGTATGACGTCACGTTCGACAACTTCGACGGGCCGCACACGGTGCCGCCCGAGGTCGCCGACCGCGCGTTCGAGTGGCTGCTCGGTATGGGAGCGTAATTCAGCGAACCTCGCGGGCTTGCCATGAAGGCGCCCCCATGCGTGCGAGCAGATCGCGTCTTTCGGCCCGGGGTGGAACCGCGTATCACGTGTGACGTATTGTCCGGGGTGATCGAACGGATCACGGGACGCCACACGAGATCTGAATGGCCATGGCTCGACCGAACCAACGAATCTTCGGTGCCTCGGCGATGGGGCTCGCCCTCCTCTGCATGGGCACCCTGACGTCCTGCGAGCGCATCGAGGCCGTGATCGAGGACGTCAGACCTGCGCCCGCCACGCCGCACGAGGCGTATCTGGTCTCGCTCGAGGAGGCGGGTCTCGGTGGGACGGCCCTCGCCGCGCGCTGGCACGAGGCGGCGGTCGGCGCCCTGTCATCTCCGGTAGAGCTCGAGCCGCCGTTCGAGGAGGTCGCCTTCTACCCGGCCGAGGAGCCGACCGCGGCGGCCTACCTCATCTCGATCGACCAAGGACAGTCGATCCAGGTTTCCTACTCGACGGAGCCGTTCGGAGCGTCCGGCGTCTTCGTCGACGTGTTCCGTCTCAGCGCGGACGGATCGACCGATCACGTCGCCTACACGCACGAGGGCGATCGGGCGCTCGAGTTCGAGCCATCGAGCGAGGGGGACTTTCTCATCCGGGTGCAGGCGGAGCTGCTCCAGGACGTTCGGGTGACGCTCAGGATCGTGAAGGCGGCCGTCCTGGCCTTCCCGGTGCTGGATCACGACACCGGCGACATCCAGAGCTTCTTCGGAGCTTCGCGCGACGCGGGACGACGCTCCCACCACGGCGTGGATATCTTCGCGCCTCGCGGGACGCCGGTTCTCGCGGTCTCGGAGGGGGTCGTATCGCGAGTCGGCGATCAGCGTCTCGGTGGGAAGGTGGTGTGGGTTCGTGACAACGCACGCGGCACTTCGCAGTACTACGCGCACCTCGACGAGCAGCTCGTCGAGCGAGGACGACGAGTCCAGGCCGGCGACACGCTCGGGCTCGTCGGCAACACCGGGAACGCGAGAACGACTCCACCGCACCTCCACTTCGGGCTCTACAGACGTGGCGAGGGGCCCCTCGACCCGTTCGGATTCCTCGACGAGCCGCCCGACACGCCGCCGCCTCTCCGCGCTGACCCCTCCCTGATCGGCGAGTGGGTCCGGACCCGTGCGGACGCCCGGGTCGCCTTCGACGGGCAACGCACGACCGACGGCGATGAGGAGCTGGCCCGCTACAGTGTCTTGAGGCTCCTGGGCGCCGCGGGGCGCGATCTCCGCGTTCGCCTCCCCGACGGACGGGTCGGACTCGTTCGCACTGGAGTCGAGCTGCTCGACACGCCGATCGACGAGACTGTCGTGGCGGCTGGAGAGGCGATTCTATCCTCGCCGGAGCGCGGCGCCCCTCGACGCACGACCGCAGAATCCAGGTCCACCGTCGCCGTCGTGGGCCGCTTCTCGGACTTCCTGCTAGTGAGCCCGGCGAACGGCCCGCGAGCCTGGGTCGAAGTGCCGCGCTAGACGCTCCCCGGGTCACCTCTGGCCGCCCCGTCGCGAGGGGTCCCGATCGGGGCATAGCCTTTGCGACCCAACCCACGTCGTACAGCGACGCTACGTACCCGATCGGCAGTCATTTCGGGGGTCCCGTGTTGGCACGTTGGTCTGGGAGGACAACCCGCCACCGGTGACCTGTAGCGCACGCGCGACACACGCGGGATGGGAGGCCCGGGGAGGCCGTCCGCGCGGACAACCCACAGGAACGGCGGCGTCTGACCGGATGACGGAGACAGGGATGCGAGGAGCGCGGTCGTTCGCGCAGCTGCGGGAGGGCGACCGCGTCGCCGTGCTGGGGGGTGGTCCGGCGGGACTGACCGCCGCCTACGTGCTCGCCGGCGAGGGGGTCGAAGTGACGGTCTTCGAGGCCACCGACATGGTCGGCGGCATCTCGCAGACCGCCACATACGATGGCTTCAGATTCGACATCGGCGGTCATCGTTTCTTCACGAAGATCGCGCCGGTCCAGGAGATGTGGGACGAGGTACTGGCGGACGAGTTCCTCACGGTCCCGCGGCTCTCTCGCATCTACTACGACGGGAAGTTCTTCGACTACCCGCTCAAGCCGATGAACGCGCTGTTCGGTCTGGGGATCTTCCGAGCGATCTCGATCTTCTTCAGCTACCTGAAGGCGCACCTTCGACCGAGCCCGGTCGAGGAGAACTTCGAGCAGTGGGTCACCAACCGGTTCGGCAAGAAGCTCTACGAGACGTTCTTCAAGACGTATACGGAGAAGGTCTGGGGGATCCCCTGCACCGAGATTCGCGCCGAATGGGCCGCCCAGCGCATCAAGGGGCTCTCGCTCGCGAAGGCCGTGCTCTCGGCCGCCTCGCTCAACAAGCGCTCGACCAAGATCAAGACCCTGATCAACGAGTTCAGGTATCCCCGCCTTGGTCCGGGCCAGATGTGGGAGCTGACCGCGAAGGCGATCGAGGACAAGGGAGGCCGGGTGCTGATGCGGCACCGTGTGGAGGGCGTCGAGGTCGCGGGCGACCGGGCGACCGCGGTCGTCGCCACCTCTCCGGACGGCGAGGTGCGAATCGAGGCCGACCACGTCATCTCGTCGCTCGATCTTCGGGGTCTGGTCCGGTGTATCCGACCGACCCCACCGGCGCCGGTCGCCGCCGCAGCCGAAGGACTTCGGTACCGGGACTTCCTCGTCGTGGCCCTGATCGTGGACGAGAAGGACCTGTTCCCCGACAACTGGATCTACATCCACTCGTCGGGCGTTCAGGTCGGGCGCATCCAGAACTTCGGCAACTGGAGCCCACACCTGCTTGGAGACCCGTCGAAGTCCTGCCTGGGACTCGAGTACTTCTGTTTCGAGGGCGATGGACTCTGGGAGACGGCCGATGCGGAACTGATCGAGCTCGCGAAGAAGGAGATCGGAGAGCTCGGTCTCGCGGATCCGTCGCTCGTGACCGACGGCGCCGTGGTTCGGATGCCGAAAGCGTATCCGATCTACGACGGAGAGTACCGCGATCATCTGGACGTCATCCGCGACCACATCGATCCGATTCCAAACCTGCACCCCGTGGGCCGGAACGGGATGCACAAGTACAACAACCAGGACCATTCGATGCTCACGTCGATGATGACCGTCTGGAACATGCTGGGCGCACAGCATGACATCTGGTCGGTGAACACCGACTACGAGTACCACGAGGAGCAGCGTCTCGAACGGCCGGCGACCCCGTTTCCCGGCGTCGCCCCGGCCGTCGCCGCGAGCCAGGGACGGTGAACATGCTCCCGGCGCGGCAACAGGTGCCCCTTTGAGAGTCGGGGTGGACGCCTGCTGCTGGGCGAACGGCCGCGGGTACGGACGCTTCACCCGTGAGCTCCTGCGCTCGATGGTGGACCAGGCGCAGGACGTGGAGTTCCTCTTCCTCGCCGATCAAGCGGCATATGAGAGCTTCGATCTCGACGGCCCCAACGTCTCGATCGAGAAGGTCTCCATGAGCGAGTCTCCCGTGGAGGCGGCGTCGGCCACGAATAGTCGGCGCCTGTGGGACATGCTGAAGCTGACGCGGGCGGTGAAGCGTCAAAACCCCGACGTGTTCTTCTCGCCATCGGTATACAGCTACTTCCCGCTTCCGATGAGGCAGAAGGCCGTGGTGGCGATCCACGACGTGATCGCCGACCGATATCCTCATCTGACGCTCCCGACGACCCGGTCACGGCTCTTCTGGAAGATGAAGGTCGGTCTGGCCCTTCAGCAGGCGAAGCTGATTCTCACCGTCTCCGACTATTCTGCACGGGCGATCCACGAGTTCCTCGGGGTGCCCGAGACGAAGATTCGGGTCGCGGGCGAAGCCCCCGCCGCCGTCTATCAGCCCAGCATGAATGGCGACATCCACGGGGCGGCCGGGCGGCTCGGTCTGCCGGGCGGTGCCCGCTGGTTCGTGTACGTCGGCGGCTTCAACCCTCACAAGCGAGTGACGTCGCTCGTTTGGGCGCACGCGCGTGTCGTGCGAGAGGAACGGGAAAACGCACCGTACCTCCTGCTCGTTGGTGATCCCGGATCCGACTCGTTCCTGAAGAACATCCAGCGGATCAAGGACGCGATTCAGGAGGCCGGGACCGAGCAGAAGGTCATGTGGACCGGCTTCGTGCCGGACGACGAGCTGCGGCACCTCCATTCGGGGGCCCTCGCCCTCGTGCTGCCCTCGGAGGCCGAGGGATTCGGGCTGCCCGCGGTAGAGGCGGCGGCGTGCGGCGCACCGGTGATCGCGACCACGCAAAGCCCGCTGCCGGAGCTTCTCGCGGGAGGGGGGATCTTCGTGGCGCCCGGTGATCAGGACACGCTCGAGGGCGCCCTGCGCTTGCTCTCGAACGACCCGGTCCTCCAGAAGAAGATGGGGGAAAGGGCCCTCCAGGGTGCCCGCGCGCTGAGCTGGGAGACCGGTGCCCGCGCGGCGCTCGCCGCCATCCGGGAGGCGGGAGCGTGATGGCACGACCGCTCCGCGTCGCGATGCTCACGACATTCTATCCGCCGCACAACTTCGGCGGGGACGGAATCGCGATCCAGCGCCTGTCGCGGGCGCTCGTGCGGCGTGGCCACGAGGTGACCGTCGTCCACGACGTAGACGCGTACAACACGCTAAACCGGGGTCCGGACCCTGCACCTGTCGAGGAACCCGCTGGGCTCACCGTCGTCGGGCTGAAGAGCGGCTCCGGCCCCCTGTCACCGCTCCTAAATCAGCAGCTCGGCCGCCCGGTTCTCACGGGCGGCCGAATTCGGGATCTGCTGGCAGACGGGCAGTTCGATATCGTTCACTACAACAACATCTCCTTGATCGGCGGCCCCGGGCTGCTTGCGATCGGGGACGGGGTCAAGGTCTACGAAGCCCACGAGCACTGGCTGGTCTGCCCGTCTCATGTGCTGTGGCGGCACAATCGCGAGCTCTGCACCGGACGGCAGTGCCTTCGGTGTGTGCTGTCCTACCGGCGGCCGCCACAGGCGTGGCGTTACGCGGGCAGCCTCGAGCGACGGCTGTCCGAAATCGACGTCTTCATCGCGAAGAGCGAATTCAGTCGCCGGAAGCACGCGGAGTTCGGCTTCAAGCGAGACATGGAGGTCCTGCCGTATTTCCTGCCGGACGTCACGGTCGAGCAGGATCGTCGATCCATGGTCGCCGGCGGGTCGCCCCACGGCCGTCCCTACTTCCTGTTCGTTGGCCGCCTGGAGGCGATCAAGGGCCTGGATGACGTGATCCCGGCGTTTCGCGAGTACGGGGATGCCGACCTGCTGATCGCGGGTGATGGGAACCACAGGGCGGCCCTGGAGGCCCTGGCCGAGGGCAATCCCCGCGTCCAGTTCCTGGGCAGACTCGCTCCGGAGGAGCTCGACGGATACTACCGCTCGGCCGATGCGCTGATCGTTCCGTCGCTGTGCTACGAGACGTTCGGCATCATCCTGATCGAGGCGTTCCGTCAGGGTACGCCCGTCATCGCACGTCGTCTGGGACCGTTCCCCGAGATCGTCGAGACGTCCGGTGGGGGCGAGCTGTTCTCCGATACCGAAGAACTGATCCACGCCATGCAGAGGATGCGTGCGGACCCGGAGCACCGGGCGACGTGCGCCGAGCGCGCCCGTCGGAGCTTCCGGAGTCGGTGGTCGGAAAGCGCGGTGGTTCCCGCGTATCTGGATCTGGTCGGCCGGGCGGCCGAGCGCGCTGGACGGCACGAGATCGCGCGCGCGATCTCCGAAGCCGCTTGACGGAGCGAAGGAGAACGGCGTGAAAGTCTTCATCACGGGCGGAGCAGGCTTCATCGGTTCCCACCTCGCCGAGCGGTTGCTGGCTGGAGGGCACCAGGTGCTCGTCCTGGACAACCTGTCCACGGGCGCGATGGCCAATATCGACCCGTACCTGGATAATCCGAGCTTCGACTATCGAATCGGGACCGTGAGGGACGGACCGCTGGTCCGCGAACTGGTCGATCGCTGCGACATCACAGTGCATCTCGCCGCGGCCGTCGGCGTTCGACTGATCGTCGAGCAGCCCGTGCACACGATCGAGACGAATGTCCACGGCACCGAGGTCGTGCTCGATTCCGTGTCACGGAAGAGGAAGCCGATCGTCCTCGCGTCGACGTCCGAGGTCTATGGAAAGAGCGACAAGATCCCGTTCGCCGAAGCGGACGACCTGGTCATGGGGGCGACGACCCACGCTCGTTGGGCCTATGCCTGCTCCAAGGCCCTCGACGAGTGGCTCGGCCTCGCCTACCACCGCGACAAAGGCGTCCCCGTCACGGTGGTCCGACTCTTCAACACAGTAGGGCCGAGACAGACGGGACAGTACGGCATGGTGCTCCCCACCTTCGCGGCCCAGGCGGTCGCGGGAGAGCCCATCACTGTATTCGGGACCGGAGAGCAGGCGCGCTGCTTCTGTCACGTCGACGACGCGGTCCGGTCGATCGAAGGGCTGATGCTCGACGAATCCGCCGCGGGGCAGGTATTCAACGTGGGGTCGGATCGCGAGGTGACGATCAACCGACTCGCCGAGATGGTCCGCGAGGAGGCGGGGAGCGACTCGGAGATCCTTCACATCCCCTACGACGAGGCCTACGCGGAGGGGTTCGAGGACATGCAGCGTCGTGTACCGGATGTGACGAAGCTCGAGCGCACGCTCGGGTACCGGCCCGAGACGTCGCTCGAGCAGATCGTCTCCGATGTGGTGGCCGAGCAGCGCGCCGCCCTGCAGTCGGCGTGAGGGGGAGCTAGACGAGTGAGAGCGATCCTGACCTATCACTCGATCGACCCCAGCGGGTCGGTGATCTCGGTCGACGAGTCGACGTTCCGGCGTCACGCGGAGTGGCTCGCCGCGTCACTGACGCGAGTCGTGGGGATCGCGGAGCTTCTCGAGCTTCCCCCCGAAGAAGACGGCGTGTCTCTGGTGTTCGACGATGCGTTCGAGAACCTCGCGTCTGTCGGCTGGCCGATCCTGCGCGACCTGGGGCTTCCGGCGACCGTGTTCGTGGTCACGGGTCACGTGGGCGGCTCGAACGCCTGGGGTGGGCGCGACGATCCGACCATCCCGACCCTCCCGCTAATGAGCTGGGATTCGATCGGCCGGCTCGCCGAGGAAGGACTCGAGATCGGATCGCACACCCGGCTCCACCCGCACCTCGACGAGGTCGACGACGCACGGCTCGAGGACGAGGTCGCGGGGGCCGCCGCCGACATCGAGAAACAGCTTGGCAGCCGTGCCGCCGGGTTCGCCTATCCCTACGGCGACCTCGACGATCGCGCGGTCGCCGCCGCCGGCTCCGTGCACGAATGGGCCTGCACGGCCGATCTCGATACGCTGGGCGCGGGTGCCATGCCACTCCGACTCCCTCGACTCGACGCCTTCTACTATCGCCGCCCGGGCCAGCTGGAGGCGTGGGGGACCACGACCTTCCGGGCCCGCTTGAGCGTGCGGCGAGCCGCCCGGGACGCCCGCCGCTGGGCCGTGGGGAGGGGGCTCGCGTGACCGAGCGCGGATCCGTGGGGAAGGACCGAATGGTCATCCGGAAGGGCGATGACGAAGCCGTGCGGCTATCGGTCGTCATGCCGGCTCACCGCGCGACCGCCTTTCTGCCAACGGCGATCCGCGCCCTCGAAGCCAGCGACGTCGATCGGTCGGACTGGGAGTTGATCGTCTCGGTCGACGGCGATTCCATGGGACACGACGACGATCGCACCGCCGAGATCGCGCTCGAGCACGCGGACGTCGTCGTCCGCTTTCCCGGTCGGCCCCGCGGTCCGGCATACGCCCGCAATCGGGCCGCCGAGGTGGCCCGAGGCGAGATCCTCGTCTTCGTCGACTCCGACGTGTGCGTCCACCCCGACGCACTCCGCCGCATCCTCGACACATTCGCCGAGCGCGGTGACATCGCGGCGGTGTTCGGTTCCTACGACGACTGCCCCGCGGCCCGTGGCATCGTCTCCCAGTACCGCAACCTCCTGCACCACTTCGTCCATCAGCAGGGGGGCGGTGAAGCCGAGACCTTCTGGGCCGGCTGCGGAGCGATTCGCGCGGACGTCTTCCACGAGGTCGGCATGTACGACGAGTGGCACTTCGCCCGGCCGCAGATCGAGGACATCGAGCTGGGTCGCAGGCTTCGCCGCAGCGGACACAAGATCCTGCTCGATCCCGCGATCCAGGCGTGTCACCTAAAGCGCTGGACGCTCTCGGACGTGCTGCGAACGGATCTCAAGCACCGGGGGGTGCCCTGGACGCGTCTGATCCTGCACGAGGGGCCGAACGCGGGGGGCAGCGCTCTCAACGTTCGTCCGATCAACCGGCTCTGCGTCGTGCTGACCTGGCTCGCTTTCGGGATTCTCCCGGCCGCGGCGGTATTCCGATCCTGGTGGCCGGTTGCGGTCTCCATCTGGGCCGCCTCGGTCGTCGTTCTGCTCAACGCTTCTCTGTTCGCCTGTCTCTTCCGGGCCGGAGGGCTGAGGGTGGCGTTGGGGGCTATCCCTCTTCACCTGCTGTTCTATTTTTCAAACGGGTTGTCCGCGTTGAGCGGTGCGGTCGCGTATTCCGTGGTGGGGGCGCCGTTGCCGCCCGCCGACGTCGCGGCCTTCGAGGAAGTGGGCGTCGAGACCTGGCCGCCGCTGCCGTCCCGCCCCAAGGAGAGCGTCTGGTATGAGCACGGTGCCTGAACTGCACGAGCCGCGGGAGCGCCCGAGCGACGAGGCCGCCGTCGAGGCGATGCTCGCGTTTCTTCCGATCCACAAGCGAGCGCTGGGCGTTGCGGTCGGTCTCGTGGGCGGGACGCTTCTGTTTGCGGCGACCGTCTTCGCGCTCGTCGTGCTGGGCGGTGACCCCACGGGTCTGCGTCTGGTGGGCGAGTATTTCTACGGGTACGAGGTCTCGTGGCCTGGTGCCTTCATCGGCTTTTTCTGGGCCTTCGTCGCCTCGTTCGTCTTCGCCTGGTTCGCGGCCTTCGTGCACAACTTCGCCGTCGCCACGTCCATATTCATCGCGAGGACGCGCGAGGAGCTGCGCCAGACCCGCGACTTCCTCGACCATATCTGAGTCGTCGATCACCGACAGGAGCGACCCATAGTGACCGAGCCGACGAACGACACCGAAGCCATACAGGCCGCCATCCGCCGTCTGAACGAGCGTGCCTGGGGCATCAGCACGGGGCTCGTGCTCGGGCTCGGGCTGCTGGTCGCGACCCTCTTCCTCGTCATCAAGGGCGGCGCCAACGTGGGCCAGCACCTCAACCTGCTGGGCAACTACCTTCCCGGCTATCGGGTCACGTTTCTGGGCGCGTTCATCGGCTTCGTGTACGCCTTCGTGCTGGGATACGGCGCCGGGCGTGTCGTGGGCACCGTCTACAATCGGATGGTGCGGTAGGGTCGTCCGTGACAGCGGAATGCGATCGTTTCGGACGCTACCTGAGCGGCGTCCAGCCGGGCGACTATGTTCGCGGACGATACGTCGACGCTCTCGAGCGCTTCCCCGAGCGGTTCTCGCCGGCGGATCGTCTGGATCGTCTCCTGTTCTCGATGAGCTCCTGGCCAATGCCGCTGCGCGCAGTCGACATGACGGCGCGCGTGCTCTCGCCGGCGTCCGCGGTACGGAAACGGCTCGTCCTCATGACCGCGCTGCTCGAAAACGCGCCTGACACGTTCGAGCTATACGAGCGACCGAGCGCAGGCGGGGCCGCGTTCTTCTTCGGGCTCGCGACGCGAGGCGTTGTCAGCATTTCGGCGCTGCTGCTGGGGCTCGTGGTTTCCGGCCTCGCGTACCCGCTCGGTGTGGGACGCGACTGATCATGAAATCGGTCACGGTAGTGGGGTCGGGACCCAGCGGAGTGCACTTCGCCCTCGGGCTGCTGAAGAGGGGACTCGCCGTACACCTCATCGATGCGGGCCTCGAAGGCGCTCGGGCGGTCGCGCGGGACGCGACGGCGAGCGGGCTCAAGAGCGTCCTCGAGGACCCGATCGATTATTTCCTCGGCCGAGACCTCTACGGGCTGGCGCTTCCGGGCGCGGACGGAGAGCTCTACGGGTTCCCGCCCCAGAAGCAGTTCGTGTTCGAACGCCCCGAGGGCCTCGAGGAGACGTCCCGAGGGTTCGAGCCGCTGAGCTCCTGGGCAGCCGGCGGCCTGGCGCGCGCGTGGACCGCCGGGGTCTATCCGTTTACGGAGGAAGAGCTCGCCGAGTTCACCTTCGGGTTTCAGGATCTGCTTCCGCACTACGAGGAGGTCGCCGATCGGATCGGGGTGATCGGTGAACACGACGACCTCTCGAGCTTCATGCCGTGGCATGCGGGCATCGACGCGCCGCTTCGGCTCGACGCCACCTCCGCATCGCTCCTCGGGAGATACGCGAAGGCACGGACGCGTCTGCGGACGAAGCTCGGCTGCCACGTCGGACGGTCGCGGCTCGCCGTGCTGTCGCGCGATCGGCTCGATCGGCAGGGCTGCGGCTACCTTAACCGGTGCCTCTGGGGCTGTCCGGTCGGCGCCCTCTACACCCCCGACATGACGCTCGAACAATGCAGACGATACGACGGATTCACGTACGAGCCGGGCCTTCTCGCCGAAGCGTTCGATCTCGACGAAAACCGCCGGGCGACCCGACTGCGGGTGAGACGCCTCGACGGTGGTGGGGAGGAGCACCGCCCGGTCGAGGAGCTGGCTCTGGCCACCGGAACGCTGTCGACCGCTCGCCTCTTCCTGACCTCATGGCTCGAGGCGACGGGTGAGCGTCCGGCGCTCGAGGGTCTGATGGACAATCGTCAGGTTCTGGTTCCGTTCGTGCACCTGCCGCGGGTCGGGCGCCGGTTCGAGGATTCCGCCTATCAGTATCATCAGCTGTCGATGGGCCTCCCCGGCGACGCGCCCGAGGAGTACGTCCACGGGCAGATCACCACGCTCACGAGTGCTCAGGCGCACCCGATCATGGAGACGATGCCCTTCGACCTCCGAACTGCCGGCTACGTCTTCCGGAACGCGCGCGCGGCGCTGGGTCTCGTGAACCTGAATTTCCACGATCGGCGGCGTGAGACGTGCAAGGTATCGATCGACC
>Ga0224508_10000684_pt1 | contig 32622 bp, 26 predicted proteins | sample SF_Jan12_sed_USG_4_FD_170157 | JGI IMG/M metagenome (GOLD analysis project Ga0224508, IMG submission 170157) | Sediment microbial communities from San Francisco Bay, California, United States - SF_Jan12_sed_USGS_21 | ecosystem: Environmental > Aquatic > Marine > Sediment | place: USA...
CGCTCCGAGTCGAACCCGGAACTCAAGCAATGTACCGCAGCATCCATGGCTAGATATCAGCAAAGTCGGCGTCCCGGAAGGACGCCTCACTGCACCCGTTGTCGGCGCCACCCCCGATCACGGAATGAAATCTGATTCCGTCGGTTTCCGGGGGTGCTTCAGCCATCTCCGAAACGGTGCGTCATTCTCCTGCGCCGACAAAGCCGACTTCGCGTGTGAGGACTATCCGAATGATTTGCTGCACTGCACGAGCTATAGGCCGACCAAACTCCGGGTGTTGAGCGTCGCAAACCAAAGGTTTTCGCGATAGTATCGTCAGAACAATCAGCACAAAAGAAGCGCACTCCCAAATGGAATAGCTTCTGCCCCGTAAGCTCGTTGCCATCCTCTCCATGCGGATGTGGCTGAGTACAGCCGATTGACGGGGAGGACGAGGACGCTACTCATCGAACTCTCAGTACGTACCTCGACCACATAGCATCGCCGCGATCGGCGCAACTCTAACCACTTGCGTGAGAATGGTAACCGTGAGTATTTTCCGCGTCATGCTAACGACTCTTGCGATCGGCGTGACACCAGTTATCGCACAAGAAACCAAAGCACCGACAGTAAGCGTGCAGTCGCTCACTCAGCAGGGTTGGGAAATAGCTGCCACGACCACTCGTAACGAGACCCGCCCGGGGCTACCGCCCTATGAACACCTTGCCAGAGTCGTGTCCATCACGACTTACACTCTTACCCACGGTGACCAGACGACCATTTGTGAAATTGTTTATGACAGTCAGCGCGACACGATCGAAGAGCAGTGCGCAGAATCGAGTCCCTGACACCTATACTAGAGCCTGGCTAGGGCGCAGTTACATCGCCGCGGATGAGACAAGAGGAAGACTGACGGGTGGCTGTCCCCGAGGGGTCAGCCGGTGCGCACCACGTTCGGGGCGTGTGAGGTACCTGTCGACGTTCGGCAGCGCCAACGCGCCCCGACGTTGTGCATAAGCCGCCGCAATTCGGCGGCCAGTACCCGGAAACCCTCTCGATAATCAGCTTTGGCACACATGGTTGGATCATCCTGTGGAGTTTGAGGGTAAGTATAGCTATTCGGGGGTCAGTGCTGCGATTTGAATCTTTGCATTTGGCGCTCAACCGCAGCCCCCGTCTTCCGAGTTAGCTTCGGTAGATTCTGGAGCGCCGTTTGTCTGTTTCTTCCCATCGAACGACAAACGCTTCCGTGCTCGGCAACCCGCTACCCAGCCGTCACTGCGGGTCCGACAGCATCGCCAACACGGCTACCAAGATCTCAGCCGACCGTACGCCCTGGTATCTGGCTGCGACCACCGAGTGAAGCGTGAGTCGATATTGCGGAAGGTTGCAAACGCCCGACTGCACCACCTGCGTGACCAACGCGTGGACGAACCTGCGAAACAGGTCCTGTAGTCGCCCACGCTGGTTTGGCACACGTGTCATCACATACATTTCCAATCGCATCGGGGTGCCGGCGTCGCGAACGGTGGACAGGTTGGATGAACTCACGTCGCCCCAGATAGACCCTCGTCGCCAATGTACGCTGGCGAACAGACGGTGTGGAGTGCGACGACGATTAACAGGTCGAACATCAGTGGACTAACTCCAGGACTTTTTCCGGTTCTTCAGCCGATAATCCATTGGATTCCACGGCACCCACCCACGGTAGAAATTCGTTGTCCGCACGCTCGATGTTCCTCGCGAAATCGATTTCGATCCACGGTGAACCCGTGATGTCTTCATAGTCGAACGTACCGCGTGGCGAAGTGAGTATGACGTCGCGGATAGCCTCTTCGTAGGGTTGAATTTCAAGGCGCCGCCACCATTATTAGCGCTCACTCGCACAGAGTGCTAATAATTCCCATAAATGATTGTTTTGGTGGCTTAACAGGAGACCAATTGATGAACATCCGTCCATTGCACGATCGCGTGATCATAAAGCGTCTGGAGGAAGACCGCACCAGCGCCGGGGGGATCGTAATCCCCGACAGCGCTACAGAGAAACCGATTCGCGGCCGGGTCACAGCCGTCGGCAACGGCAAGGTCAATGAGAACGGCGATGTGCGCCCGCTGGACGTGAAGGTCAGCGATGAGGTGCTGTTCGGCAAGTACTCGGGCACGGAAGTGAAAGTCGAAGGCGAAGACCTCCTGGTCATGCGCGAAGACGACATCATGGCTGTTATCGAGAAGTAGTCGAGATTCATTTTTTAAGAGGTTTGAATTCCAATGAGTGCTAAAGATGTACGTTTCAGCGAGGACGCCCGTGCCCGGATGGTCAAGGGCGTGGAGATTCTCTCCAACGCGGTGAAAGTCACGCTCGGCCCGAAGGGCCGTAACGTGGTGCTCGACAAGTCCTTCGGTGCGCCGGCGGTGACCAAGGACGGCGTGTCGGTCGCCAAGGAGATCGAGCTCAAGGACAAGTTCGAAAACATGGGTGCGCAGATGGTCAAAGAAGTTGCTTCCCACACTTCTGACGTGGCCGGCGACGGCACTACGACCGCCACTGTGCTGGCGCAGTCCATCCTCAAAGAGGGCCTGAAGTCGGTGGCCGCCGGTATGAACCCGATGGACCTCAAGCGCGGCGTGGACAAGGCCGTCGAGGCGGTGGTGGAAGAGCTGAAGAAGCTGTCCAAGCCGTGCAGCGACAATAAGGCCATTGCCCAGGTTGGCACTATATCGGCCAACAGCGAGAAGGACATTGGCGACATCATCGCGCAGGCGATGGAGAAAGTAGGTAAGGAAGGCGTAATCACGGTCGAGGAAGGCCAGTCGCTCGCTAACGAGTTGGACGTCGTCGAAGGCATGCAGTTCGATCGCGGCTATCTGTCACCCTATTTCATCAACAACCAGGAAAGTATGACCTCCGAGTTGGAGGATCCGTATATCCTGCTGCACGAAAAAAAGGTCTCCAACATCCGCGATCTTCTTCCGGTGCTGGAAGCTGTGGCTAAATCCGGCCGCCCGCTGCTGCTCGTAGCCGAGGATGTGGAGGGTGAAGCGTTGGCCACCTTGGTGGTGAACAGCATTCGCGGCATCGTCAAAGTGTGCGCAGTCAAAGCCCCGGGTTTTGGCGATCGACGCAAAGCCATGCTGCAGGACGTCGCCACCCTCACCGGTGGACAGGTGATTTCTGAAGAAGTCGGCATGGCGCTAGAGAAAGTGACGCTGGAGGATCTCGGCCAGGCCAAGCGCATCAGCATCAGCAAGGAAAACACGACCATTATCGATGGTGCCGGCAAGAAAGCCGACATTAAAGCGCGTGTCGAGCAGATTCGCGTGCAGATCGAGGACACGACCTCCGACTATGATCGCGAGAAGCTGCAGGAGCGAGTGGCCAAGCTCGCTGGCGGCGTGGCGGTAATCAAGATCGGTGCCGCGACCGAGGTCGAGATGAAAGAGAAGAAGGATCGTGTCGACGACGCGCTGCACGCCACCCGTGCGGCCGTGGAAGAAGGTATCGTGCCCGGTGGCGGCGTCGCCCTGGTTCGATCCAGCAAGGTGCTGAGCAAGCTGAAAGGCGCCAACCACGATCAGGACGTCGGCATCCAGATTCTAGCCCGCGCTCTGGAAATGCCGTTACGTCAGATCGCTGAGAACGCCGGCGTCGAAGGTTCCGTGGTCATGTCCAAGGTGGTCGAGGGCAAGGATTCGTTCGGCTACAACGCTGCCACTGACGAGTACGGCGATCTGGTGTCCATGGGTATTCTGGATCCGACCAAGGTCGTGCGCGTTGCCTTGCAGAACGCCGCATCCGTGGCCGGGCTGATGATTACCACTGAGGCGATGATCGCTGAGCATCCCAAGGAAGATACGGCGTCGGGGCCAGGCGGCGGCATGGGCGGCATGGGCGGCATGGAAGGCATGATGTAGTCCTGCGCGGCTGTCCGTTCGCGAAAGACCCCGCTCCGGCGGGGTTTTTTCTAGTGATTCTGTCGTTTTGTGTTATCGAATTGTGAAAACACGCACCCCCTCAGTGCATTAGGTGCAGTTTAAAGTCGAGATCAAAACGATTGCTTATGTCCCGCTATCACATCCATTAACCGAACGGCTCAGCTGAACTGCAATTCTTACCCTGTTGGGCGTCCGGACACGGTAACGGTATTCGAGTAGGTTCTGCTACGGATACCAGTCAGGGCCTGAGAAAGGATCTAGAACGCCTGGATAACGATGTCATTACACGTCTGGTAGCCGGGCTCAAAAAGCGGGGAGTGAGCTCAGCAGTCATTGAGGAAGCGCTCGCGGAGATTACCCACGATTAAGTTAACACGCTCGGCGTGGCGCATTTCGGTCTCCGGCAGTAGCGCACCTGCGTTGGCAGCAGGTGCGCTAAACAGCCCATCGCGCGGCAGGGAGATACTGGTGAAAGTGATCGCTGGTCCTGTGCTTGCGGCGGCGCTCTGTGCGACAGCTCACAATCGCGTCGCATTCCACGTACCACTGGACGTTCCACGTTCGATGCCGTCATCGAAGTCGCAGTTGTATGTGCCATCAGCAGAAGCGCCACCTGATTCCGTAATGAGGAACGCTCCATTGAAGTTGCAAGAGACACCATCGGCACCTACTGAACCCGCAACAAAATCCGCGGATCCAGACGCCGATACCGTTCCGCTGCCGCTTAAAGGGTTCGTGACCGTCATCACGCCGTCGGATACCGTGAAGGTCACCGGTCCGCTATCGGGTGCCGTGGTGCCGTCCTCAAAAAAGTCGGTGCCGGAAAAACTGCCTGTGTAAGATCCAGTAATTTGGCTGACGTCAGTGGGCGGCTGTCCCACGGCCGAACCGCCGTCGCCGCTGCTACTGCTGCTTCCGCCGGCGGCCACAGCCACGCCGGCACCGGCCGCGATCAGGCCGATAGTGGTGGCGCTGAGCCCGGCGGTCCCTGCCACCACCGTGCTGGTCGCCGCGCTGAGGCCGAGCACCGAGTTTTGCGGTGCGATGCCCAACCTGATGCTGTCGCTAAATCCCTGGGTGCTGGCGTTCGCGGACTCGCTTTGCACCTCGACACGCGACTGCCGGGCCTGCGCCACGACTGCTGCACCAAGCAGACCGGCTGCGAAGTTTTTCAGGCGCCTGATATCCGCTGCCACGTCAGCGGTCACAGGGGTATCGGATACGAGTACACCATCGAATGTCGCCATATGATTGGCTTCAAGCTGGAATCCCTCAACCGGCGAGCTGGTGCCATCCTTCGTAAGTTGCATCGGTGCGTCGGCACTGCTCGCCACGTTGACCGAGCCTTCCTCGACCGCCACGCCGCGCAAGTCCTCTTCGAGCGACAGGAAGGCCGTCCCGCGAATGCCGATCAGGGCGACCGTATTGGCAACGACGCGTTCCTGCCGACCCACGGCGAGCAAGCGCTGGAAGGCAAAATACGCCTTGCCCGCCAGGTGCGTGAACCAGGTGGGCGTGCGCACCCTCAACCGGCTGTTATGATCGAGCACCGTGATCGGGTCCTGCTCGAAATCAACCGCGACCTGGCCGTCGGTGCCGGTTCGGATGGTTTGTGACTCGCGTACCACATAACCGGCGTCGGCGGGCGAAACGGCATTGCCGTCGGCGTCCACCACTTCCACCTCACCGGTCATACGCAGCATTTTGCCGTGAAATCCGTCGACGTCGGCAAATTCGCTCGGTTCCAGCACCACGTCCGGCGGCGGCAAGGCAGCGAGTTCAGTAGCGTGCTCCGCATCGGCGGTCACCTCGATGGAGTAATTCTGCGACTTGACGACTTCGCCGTCGCCGTTCCGCACAAGCAGGAAATAGTCGACTTCCGTGGTTTCCTGCGCCGGCGCCGGAAGCGTTGCAGTGTAGGTGTGTTCCTCGTCCGCCAGCGGCTGCATTTCGGCGTAAAGGTAATCCGCCGCTTCAGGTACCTTGAAATAGGCCCGTACCAGCTCAATGCCGTTGTCTTCGTCTTTGACCTCGGCGCTGAGCTCGATCCGCGATCCCGCCGCACTCTCATCGATCGGATCGTGCTCTATTTCTACGGCTGCTTGGACCACCGACAATGCGAGCAGGGTGCTCGCGAATGTCCAGGGAAGGAATTTTTTGAATGCTGAAAACATGACTCTACCCAAGTTTGATCAACAGGCCCGCCCGCAGCTGGAGCGGGCGACCGGAACAGTAGCGAATCAAAGTGTAGATCAAACGGGTTGCGGCGCAAGCAGGATTTCAATGCCGGCGCCGGGCATCCGCGCCCGGCCCCTGAGCCGGCTACCCTTGTTCGCGTACTGCCCGGCGTCTGACTATCGCTTCGTGGTCGCCACAGTCCGCCACGGTGAGCGCGAGAAAAGCTCGTTTGAACTGACGGCAGGGTCCGCGGGAGCGCAAGGCGACCCTGGACACAGGGGCCAGCGGGTCCGCCTGGCCCGGTCGGCCATCCTGGGCCGTCCCGGTCCGATTGGCCAGATGGGGCCATCTGGACCCCCTGGTCCAACCGCAGCAACGGGTGCAAGAGGGCCACAATGGGGTTGCTGGATCGGTTGGACAAGGCCCCCAGGGAACTGGAAGAGTTTCCGGCTACTTGCGATAGTATGTCCCGAAGCGTTACGACCCTAAGAAGGGTATCCTCTGGCCGAGGAACCGACTCGTAAGCTTGCCGTGCTGCTGCACGCCGATGTGGTGGGTTCTACGGCACTGGTAAGGCTTAAGAGACCCTTGCCCATCATCGCATTCAAGACGCGTTCAGGCGATTTTCCGAACTTGTTTCCAACCATGGCGGGATTGCCCACGAGGTCCGCGGCGATGCGCTTGTCGCCGAGTTTTCAAAGGCTTCTGACGCGATCGCCGCAGCGCTCGATTTCCAGACCACCAATGCCGCCCACAACGAAGCCCTGACCGATGAGATCCGCCCGGTGGTGAGGGTTGGTATTGCCGTGGGCGAGGTACTGGTTGCTGACAGCACGGTCACGGGAGAAGGAGTCGTTCTCGCGCAGCGACTTGAGCAATTGGCAGAGCCAGGTGGGGTGTACATGCAGAGAGCGGCGTATGAGACGGTACCCAAACGACTCCCGTTCGAATACGAAAGTATGGGCGAGCGCGAACTGAAGGGATTCGACCAACCGGTGCGGGTATATACGGTGAGGCAGGAAACACGAACAACAGACTCTGAGGAAGAAGCATCCGTAGAGCACAAAACCGCTCCACCGGCTACATGGAGGGACTTTCGTATCGAAACCCTGAGGACTTGCTGCGCGTCGAAGAGGGATTGCGACGAGCGGGGCTGCCCGACTAGGTTCGATCTTCAGGCCAGACCGGTACGGAACGAAGCTGACGTTCACATCCATTGGTGGGTTGCGAAGCACCAGGCGCGAAGGCCCGCAGAGTGATTCAGGTAGGACTCTGATAGGTGTGGACGCGTCGCTACCTGGTGCCTCCGTCACCTGGCCGGGCAGGCAGTAGCAAACCTGCTGGAAGGGAAATGCTCCGTCAGCCAGCCGGCGGAGTAGAGTCTCACACCGCCATGTTCCATGTGCTCTGCGATTCCCGCCATTTGCTTCGCGGCGTACACGACGGCTTGGGTGGCAAGCTGTAAGTTTCGCTCGCTGTGTGCATAGTCCAGGGGCTGCATCGCGATACGATCGGCGATCCGCCGGACACGCGTATTCGTCAAAGGATGAGTCAATTCGGCGATCTGACCCGATTCGAACTCCCATGTGTCCAGGTCCGGCAGCGGTTCGTACATGTAGGCGGCGATGAAGTACTGGATCATGCCTGCGGGCATGACACCCACGCTAGCCATAGCCGAAAGGGCGAAATCGTCGGCCGTCTGCTCCTGCTGCTGCGAAGCCGGCCCACCCGTATACGGTCGATGCCCGTAGAACAAATGGCCGGCCTCGTGCGCGAGGAGAAAATAAACCGCCGTCTTGTGCAGCTTTAACGACAGGCTGTTTACCCGTTCGTTCTTAATAACCGACTGGGGTAGGTTGAACGCTTCCAAAGGGCCCGCATCGATCTTTCTGAAGCCCAGTAGCAACGATAAGTAAGATGTCAAATACTCCGTTCGACAGCCACGTTCATGGAACCAGGCCCACGCGATTGTCAGTTCGTCGAGAAATTTCACTGATAAGACCGGTGCTATTACACTCCGGTCATTCGGGCGAGCGGAGAACTGCAACGGGTGCTTGCCGCGAAGGGGCATCACAAGCCGGACATCGGACAAGGCATAGCGCTGCTCATGCGGGAGGCGTCGAATCAGATCCTGCCTGAATATTGCTCGTATATTCGGCTCGTAAACTTGTTTAGCCTCTCGAAGTTCCTGGTCACCGTACAAGCGCAGCTCGCTGGCCAACACGAAATTTCTACCGGAAAGTACCACGATCGCCGTCAGTGCGAGCGATGTCAATTTGCGCATCGCGGGTCCTTTCGAGAGAAAATCTCTGCAATCGCAGTCACGGGCGGTGCACCGCGGCGTTCCAGCGCCCAGGTCTCGAATGCTTCGAATTCTCCCCACTTCTCCCGCCACAGGCGAAGCATCAGTGCCACGCGAGCCTGATCGATAGCTGTGCGTTCATCGTCTTTGAGTCGGGACGCGTCGCGAATACACGCGAGATGCAACAGGGCGGCACGGACATGAGAAGCATCTGCGTCGATCGCCGCCGTTTTCACAGCTTTAACTTCACTCGCTATTGACGTGCGGCGTTCCGCTTCGACTTCACTGACCTTCCCAGTGGAACCGATCACTCCTTCTTTCCTAATCTCTATGGGGTAGGCGAAGCTTGCGATTACTATTCCGGCAGCGCAGATGGCAAAAAAAGTGCCGGGACCGATCCGCGTCAACGTGATGGTAAGGCCGGGCGTCTCGATCTTACCCCCGCTCTCACTCTGCTGAGGTACGGCGAAAAATAATCGGTATCCGAAATAGGCCATCAGGCCACTGATTGCGAAAGCGACCGTTCGAAGAACAGCGACTACGATCGCTGCATGTAGAGGCTCAAACAAATAACAAATCCGGTGCGAACATCTGGAATTGCGGATCCAAACGCAATAACTCAATAAAAGTTGGTTTGCTTCGCCATATGGCAAGGTGGCCGTGCGGTCCGATCAAACACGTCTATAGACCCTGATTAAAACGCTGTCGGTTTAAGGGACGGCGAACTAATACGTGGCCTCGCGGCAGTCCCGGTGATGATCGTTTTTATCCGGGCTCGATGGCGGGTTGCGATAGTCCGGCCACTCCACCCGTTCGGCCTGATCAACATTTCGCGGCAATCATGGCTTTCTACCTCAGAGCGCCTTCCCAAGCCGTCATGCCGCCCTCATTCCCATATGTAACGTTCGTATTTGCAGGTGTATCTGTTGACGTATTCGGACTCCAACTCGGCCCACACCTCTTCGCACGATAGCTGTGGCAACCCTGACAGATCTCGGCCGGTGTTGACCGCAAGACAGACCAGATCCGACAGTAAACGCCCCGTCGCAATGGCGGTGTCGTAGCTGTCCTCGCCTCGTATCGCTGCTCTCTCCAGCAAGATCAGCTGCTCGTCTGCCTCCAGAAAATCGGTGCCGATCCTGGTATTGCAGTCCAACTTGCACACGGCATCGTCGCCGCATTCCTCGTCGCACGCAGCAACGTTGGCGCTGATTTCGCGATCCAGTCGCTGCAGGTTCTGCGCGAGGCAGTCGAAGAAATGTTCGTCACGCGCCGGTTGGCGATCGTTGACGTACGCCTCGAAGCTCTCCGGACGGGCATTCAACTCGTAGTGAGTGCGCCCGAATCCGCGGTATTCTTCCTCCTCCTCGAACACACCGCAACCGGGAAGAAGTACGCTAGCCATCCACGACAGCAGTAAAAATCTGACTTTGCCCATTTCGTTCATATAGCATACCTACCGGCGGCGTCAACTTTTCGCTTCCGCAGAGAGCACAAACAAAGCGAAGTACAAGCTGTATAAATGCGCTTTCTCCCGGATCAAGCGCCCAGTCTTCGTGCATTGGCGGCATCCCGCCACTATCGGTTTGGCCCGCGACGCAGCGGCCGAAGCCACGGGTCAACCTGACCCGTTTCCGTGGGTGATCGCGCCAACAGCCGGTACCGGGGGCGGGTGACGCGGGCCAAGCGGGGATGGAGGGTTAGGGGGTCGGCATTCCACGACCGAAGATCCGGTGCGAGGCTTCACGTCAACACCAAGGCAGTCGAGTGCGTCCCGGTATTGTCGGAATACAAAGCACGCCCTCAAGACGTGCGTTTTTCGCCGTCTAAAATCACGGAGCGCGGCGGAGTTGGATGTGCTCATCTGCTGAAGTCCGGGCTGGCGTGCTGCATGTGACCTTCTGCGTGCATAGCGTTGATCAAGATCAAAGGTTTTCTGACGGTCTCGCGTTAAATTATGGTTTACTTCAAGGTGAAGTAGATGTTTCGGTTGGTGACTCTCGCGGCTTCTTACGCGATGGCTGGTGGAGGCGAAGAACGCACACCTTCACCGCGGATGAGTATATCTTCGCGCGATGTAATAACAGCCGATACGGTGAATATGTCATCAACGAAAAGCAAGTCCTTGTAAGGCTGATGGATAACCACACAGCCCGAGAATCCCCCGGATCCGAACAACACAATCGGAACGGAGAAGATTCGCCCCCGGACCGACCACCGCTGAAACTGCGCGAGCACATCATCGAGATTATCAGTGACTCGGGAGAGGGCGCGCAGAAATGCGGCCAGTCCTTCGCCAGCATCGCGGCCAAAATGGGAAACGGGATCTGGACCGTAGAGATCATCCCGGCCGAAATCGAGCCGCCACCACGCAGCATCGCCGGCGCCAGCGGCAACCGGATACGGATTGGTTCGTATCGGGTCACCAATGGCGGCGACGAGGCTGATCTCGCCGTGGCCTTCAACGAACAGGTCCTGCTCGGCCGTCTGCGCTCCGGCTCGCTGAAGCGCGGCAGTATTATTCTCATGGAAAACAAGTGGCGTTTCCATCGGGAAGCAGACATCGTGGCGACATACATCGACATCCACGAGAAACTGGTCCGCGACGGATATCGCGTCTATGAGATCCCCATGGAGCAGGTTTGCCTGCAGTACACGTCGAGTCCCGAACGGGGTAAGAACATGTTGGTGCTGGGCATGCTGAGCGCCATTTACAGCCTTGATCCAAAGCTCACCCGCGAGCAGGTGGCGTTTACATTCCGCAGCAAGAGCGAGGAAGTCGTCAGGCGCAATATCCAGCTGCTGGATGCCGGGTACCAGTGGGCGCGAGAAAACCTGGACCTGCGTTTCTACATTCCCGGGTCGCCGACCAAAAAAACCCAGATCGTGGTCAACGGCAACACCGCACTGGCGCTCGGTATCATGGCCTCCGGCATGGAAGTGTGCGCCATGTACCCGATCACTCCGGCCACGTCTGCCGCCCATTACTTGAGTGAGATCTTCGACCATGTGGACGGCATCGTACACCAGGCCGAGGACGAGATTGCCGCATGCGCCTTCGCTATCGGAGCGTCTTACGCCGGCAAGTGCGCCGTGACCATCACCTCGGGACCGGGCATGGCTCTCAAGCAGGAACTTATCGGACTTGCCGCCATGGCTGAAATTCCCCTGGTCATCGTCAACGTCCAGCGCGGTGGACCGAGCACCGGACAACCCACCAAGGTGGAGCAGGGTGATCTCCTGCAGGCGATCTTCGGCGCTCACGGCGATGCGCCAAAGATCGTGATGGCGGCGGCCACCATCGAGGAGTGCTTTTACCTGGTGATCGTGGCACGCAGAATAGCGGAGACATTCAATCTGCCCGTCGTGCTCCTCAGCGACGCCAATCTTGCCACCGCCCAGCAGTTATTCGTCAGGCCCAAACCCAAGAAAGAGTGGTACGCGGTCGCTTCCGACCAGAATGCTGTCACCGAAGGCGAGCGGCCCTACGAGTGGGACAAAGAAACCGGACTGCGCCGGCGCTTCATTCCGGGTCAGCCAGGCGGTATGCACACGCTGACCGGACTGGCGCACGATCGCGCCAGCAAGGTAGCTTACGATCCGGAGTCAAATCAGGAAGGCATCCGCTACCGCAGCCTCAAACTCGTCACGTTCCAGAAAACCCTCACGGCGCCGGCAGTCTACGGCGGCGCCAGCGGTGATTTACTGATCGTAGGCTGGGGAAGCACCAAGGGCGTGATCGAGGAGGCGGTGGACCGCGTACGCGCCGACGGATTGGCCGTTTCTTCCCTACACCTGACCTACCTTCAGCCCATGGCGTCAGGCATCGGCGACATTTTCAAGCAATTCAGCCAGGTGATGACCATTGAGATGAGTTGGTCCGACAATCTTGATGATGAGTCCATCAACTCAGACAACCGGCGTTACTCGAACCTCGCCTGGCTGCTTCGGGCACGCTACCTGGTGGACGTCGACTGCTGGTCCGAAGTCAAAGGCCAGCCCCTCAAGCCAAGCTCGGTGGAACAGGTGGTGCGCAGCAAATTGAAGGTGGAGGGTTCCCATGTCTGACTATATCGACAAGTTATCTACCAGCGTCGCCGACCTGGAGGAAGACGCCTTTATCCTTCACGACTACGAGGGTGCGGTGTCGCGCTGGTGTCACGGATGCGGCGACAACGCCATCCTCACGGCTCTGCAAAAGCTCTGTGCCGAGGAACAGCTGCCGCCCGAAAAGACTGTTTTCGTTTCCGGAATCGGCTGCGCTTCGCGGCTTCCCCATTACATGGGTACCTACGGTTTTCACGGATTGCATGGGCGGGCGCTTCCCGTGGCGGAAGGAATCAAGATCAAACGGCCCGACCTGCACGTGTTCGTGAACACTGGCGACGGGGACTGCTGCAGCATCGGCGCCGGCCACTGGGTACACGCCGTGCGCTACAACATGAACATGACGGTGATGCTGCACGACAACCGCATCTACGGCCTTACCAAGAACCAGGTTTCACCGACCTCGCCGAAGGGGCTGATGACCAGTACCACGCCGAGAGGCGCCTACCTGCAGCCGCTTAACGCCGTGGCGGCAACGCTGGGAATGTCCAACGTCTCCTTCGTGGCCCAGGCTGCCGACTGGGTGCCTGGCATTCTGTACGATATTATCCATCTCGCGTTTCTGCATCGCGGCCTGTCGTTCGTGAGCATTCTGCAGCGGTGTCCGCACTACATGCCGGGGCACTTCGACGACTACATCAAAAACCCCGAGCGCACCGTACTGCTGACCCATCCCAACGGGCTGCAGCCGGATGAGGCGATCGCGCGCCGCTTCAAGAGCCGCGAGGAGCACAACCCGGCGGACCTGGGCGCTGCCCAGGCGCTGGCGGCGATGACTGACAGGCTTGCACTGGGGGTTCTGTATCGCAACGAGTCCGTGGCCTGCTACGAAGATACGCGCCACCACGTACAACATCTGCCCATCGAAGATAAGATCGCCGCACTGGAGCGCGAGTTCGACAGGTTCACGGTAAAACCCCAGTAGCACGACGCCCCGGTAGAAGATCGATGTTGCAGAATCAGATTAGCGTTGAAACCCTGAGTCAACTCTCGTCTATCCGTAACGACGAGGGTCTCAAGGAACTCCTGCGCATCTATCTGGCGGAACCAGACCGGGCACACCCCGAGGGCGAGGCTGGATCGCTTGATCTGAACCCGGCCCTGCTCGGTCCGTACCGGGAACTGGAGACCATACGGTACGGCTTCCCCGTGGTTCTGGTCGAGGACGATGCCGACACCCCAATTGTCGCTCTGGCTGCCGTCCTCGACGCGGCCTTGGAAAGAGCCGCACCGGCGGACGGTGAAGGTGAGCGATTGCGGCGGCAGGTCTACCGGCTGGAAACGTCGATCAAGCGGCTGGCGGAAAAACACCCCAACCGCCGTTTGTCGGAGCTTTGGTCGCTGGCCAGCAACGAGTTGGTCCGGCAAAGCGAGAATCCCGAGCCGCTGCGCGCCAGTCTCGAGGCGGCCGCCGAGGTGCTGGTGCACGACGGCCGGTTACTTGCTTGCGGCACGCAAAGCACACGCCAGATTTTCGAACACGCCTGGCAACCGCTGCAGTCCGAACGGGCCGTCCGGGAGCGAGAAATCGTCGATGAGCTCATCGCGCGGTTGTCGGAAGTGCTGGAGTCGGAACGGGCCCGATCGCCAAAATCCACATCGCCGGAGGCCCTCGAGGCGGCTTTCGGCGGTGAGCACGCCGGTGGGATCGACTTCGAGTCGCTGTCATCGGTGCTGCGAGGCACCCGGCACGGCCGCGTCATGCCCGCCAAGCGAAGCAAGCGTCTACGCGTTGCGCGTAAGGTGCTGGAGAACGAACGAGCGTTGCAGCAGGTGCGTGGCGGCGACGGCGTCCGCCGCAGACGCGACAGGCGACGGGCTTCGGTGTGTGAGAGCTGTGCCGAGGCCATGGATCGATTCGATTCGGAGCTGCAGCGCGGCGTCGAACTGATTCGGGCCGCAAGAGTGGCGAACCTCGAACTGGAAAACCGTTATCGCGAGAAGCGGCACGACCGCTTCTTCGAAACTTTCGACGCCGGGCAACTGACCCCGGCGGAGTATAGCGCCCTGCCGCCGCTGCTCGTGTATCTCAACGGTGACACGCTCAGCGATGCGGAAAAGTCGACGCTGGTTCAAATACTCGCTTCGGACATGCCGGTGAAAGTCGTCCTGGAGGTGCACGAGCTCCCGGCCAGCGACTCCGCCAATGCGCCTCCTGGAACGTTTACGGAGTGGACGCGGCAGATCGCCGGTATGGCAGTGTCGCTGGGAGAGGCCTTCGTGATGCAAACGGCGGCGTCTCACTTACCGCAGCTGGCGACGGACATCATCGAGGGCCTGCGTTGCGATGGTCCGGCGCTGTTTTGTGTTTACGTGGCTCCCGACCAGCCGCAAGGCGGAATCCCTCACTACCTGCGCTGCGCCAGCGCGGTGGAGTCCCGCGCTTTTCCGAGCTTCGTTTACTGCCCGGCTCGCGGGACGGACTGGGCGTCGCGGTTCTTCCTTGCAGGCAGCGCGCAATGCGACCGGGACTGGCCCGAGCATCACTTCTCGTATGAAAGCGCCGACGGCAAGGAGGAGATCGAGAACCTCGCCTACACGTGTGTGGACTTCCTGGCGCTGGATGCCCGATTCTTGCAGCATTTCGTGGAGGTGCCGCGAGAGCGCTGGCACGCCAACATGATGCCGGTGGCCAGGTATCTGACGTTGACGGTGGACGAGACCTTCGACAAGGTGCCATACGTGTACCTGGTAGACGGTCAGAACCACCTGCATCGGGTTATCGTCAGACGCGCACTGCTGACGTTCGCACGCAAGTGCCTCAACAACTGGCGAAACCTGCAAGAGCTGGCCGGTGTCAACAATTCGCACGCCCTGCGGCTGCTCGAGCAGGAGCGCGCCCGGCTCTATGAGGAGAGCCACCGCGCCGCCGAGGAGCCGGTGACGGTCCAACCTTTACCAACCGAGACGCCGGCAACCGAAACAACACCGGCAGAGGAAGCTCCGGCGGTTCAGACGGTGGCAACGGCGGATAGCGGTCAGCCCTATATAGAATCGGTGCTCTGTACGAGCTGCGACGATTGTATCCAGCGCAATGCCAGCATGTTCGCCTACGATGACGTCAAGCAGGCCTACATCAAGGACCCCAGCGCGGGAAGCTATAGGGATATGGTGGAAGCCGCCGAGAACTGTCCGGTCTGCATTATTCACCCCGGTAAGCCGCTGGACCCCAGCGAGCCCAACCTGGATGAGTTACAGCAGCGCGCAGCGGCGTTTAACTGACATTCCTCAGGCAGCGTCACGCACACGGCGATAGTTACGCTGTCGTGCGTCGATGCCGAAAATCCGCGGCCGATCCGCGTCCGAGACCGCCATTTCCCGCGGATCGAGGATTCCGAGGAAGGCCTTCATGCTGCGGGCCGCGCGCCGGCCGGCACCCATCGCGAGGATCACGGTGGCGCCCCCGGTAACTATGTCGCCACCCGCGAATACGCCGGCCAGCGAGGTTCGCTGTTGTTCGTCGGCTTCGATATAACCCCACTTGTTGAGCTCCAGATTGGATGTCTGACCCATGATGGGGTTGGCGTTGGTGCCGATGGCGTAGATCACCATATCGGCCTCGAACTCATACTCGCTTCCTTCAATCGGCACGGGACGGCGCCTGCCCGACTGATCAGGCTCACCGAGCTCCATGCGGATACAGCGCAAGGCCCGCACGTTGCTGTCACCGTCGTCGAGGATCTCCACCGGTGCCGTAAGCCAGTGAAAGGTTACGCCCTCTTCTTCGGCGTGGTCGACTTCTTCCACTCGCGCCGGGCTTTCAGTGCGGGTGCGGCGGTACAGGCAGTGCACTTCCTCGGCGCCCAGGCGCAGCGACACGCGCATCGCATCCATGGCGGTATTGCCCGAACCGATGACGGCAACCTTGCGGCCCATGTGTAAAGGCGTGTCCTTTCGTGGGAACTCGCCGGCCTGCATCAGGTTGCAACGGGTGAGAAACTCGTTGGCCGAAAGCACACCGTTCAACGACTCGCCCGGAATCCCCATAAACGACGGGTAGCCAGCTCCGGTGCCGATAAACACGGCATCGAATCCCAGCTCATCCCGCAGCTCCTCGATGGTGAACAGCCGGCCGACGAGCGTGTTGCACTCCACCGTAACGCCCAGTTGGATAACCTTCCCGAACTCGTCGTCGACGATGGCGTTCGGCAGACGAAACTCCGGGATGCCGTAGCTCAGCACGCCGCCGGGACGGTGTAGTGCCTCGTAGATGACCACCTCGCAGCCCGCCTTGGCCATGTCAGCGGCACAGGCGATACCGGCCGGACCCGCACCCACGATAGCCACCCGTCGGCCGTTGGGATCGAATTCCGGTTCGTTCGCCCAGCCTTCGGAGACGGCCATATCGCCGACGAAACGTTCCAGCCGGCCGATCGCGACAGGCTCCAGGTGATCGCCGACCACACACACCTGCTCGCATTGCGACTCCTGTGGACAAACCCGGCCACAGATAGCCGGCAGCAGATTCGCCTCCGTCAGCACGTCGTAAGCGCCGCGGAAGTTTTGCACGCAAATCTTCTGGATGAAACCGGGGATGTCGATCTGCACGGGGCAGCCCTCAACGCAGGGCTGTTGCGGACAGAGGATGCAGCGCTCCGCCTCGTTGAGGGCATTGGCCACCGAGTAGCCTAGCGCTACCTCCGAGAAATTGCAGACCCGCTCCCTGGGTTCCTGGACCGGCATCGCCGTGCGTTCCTGAGGAATGGTCCTGATGGTTTTCTTTGCCATGTTTCGCCTCTTCGCACGCTATTCGATTGCGGGCTCCGCCAGTCCCAGATGGCAGCTGTCGCTGCGGCCCCAGCGCTCCAGGGCGACGCGCTCATCCTCGCGGAACCGCGCGAGACGCCGCATCAGTTCGTCGAAGTCGACCTGGTGGCCGTCGAAATCGGGACCGTCCACACAGCAGAATCGCATCTCGCCACCCACCGATACACGACACCCGCCGCACATCCCCGTGCCGTCCACCATGATGGGGTTCAGACTGACGGTGGTCTTGATCTCGCGGGCCCGGGTTGTCTCTGCGCAGGATTTCATCATCACCGGCGGACCGATGGCGACGACCTCCTGGATGTCGGGATGCTTGTCGATGGCCATGTGGATGCCGTCGGTCACCAGACCCTTGATGCCCGCCGAACCGTCGTCGGTGCAGATGATCAGCTCGTCGCAGACCTTCTCGAACCGATCCTGCCAGAAAATCAGATCCTTGCTGCGAAAGCCGATGACGCCGATCACGTAAGCGCCTCGATCCTTGAAGGCGCGCGCTTGGGGAAATACGGGGGCAACACCGAGCCCGCCGCCCACACAGACGACCTTTCCCGACTCGCTGATATGGCTGGGGATTCCCATGGGGCCGACCATGGCGTAAAGGGGGCTGCCGGCCACGCAACGCTGCTGCATCTCCACGGTGGTTTTGCCCACCGCCTGTATGACCAGAGTGACCGTGCCGCGGTCCACTGAGAAGTCGGCAATGGTCAGCGGGATGCGTTCACCGTCAGCCTGGGACATGACAATGACGAACTGACCGGGCTTGGCGGCCTTGGCGAGCAATGGATGCTTTACCTCCAGCAGGAACGTGGACCCTGAGAAATCCTCCCGGGTGACGATGTCATACATGGCAGCCCCTCCACTAAACGACCGGACGCAAACCGGCCGCACGCGGCCTTTGCAGACCTTGTTTAACCTATGTTGGAGCCAAGGGAGTTGATTAAGGTCAGCATTGCCGCGTCTGAGCCCCAGCAGCCATCTGGTGCATGGGTAAGGCTGTTTCGGCACGTGGTACTTCCGGCCAGGTGAAGCCGCTCGCAACGTCAACCTGGTTTCTTTTGATCTGGATCAACGCTCAGCGGCAGGGCGCGTGGACATTAGGGGCGTAGCAGACGACACTCGTTGACAACCAACGGGAGGTGTAAAGCATGGCCGCTATCATGGACACGCTACACGACGACCACGAAAATATCCTCAAGCTGCTCGTGGTGCTGGAACGCCAGTGCGACAGCCTCGACGAAGGCGGCAACCCGGACTACGATCTGCTGGAGGAGATAGTCGAGTACTGCCTGGCCTACCCCGATATCTACCACCATCCATGGGAAGACGCGGTCTATGAACGGTTGCAAAGTAAGTCGCCCGAGGTGACAAAAGAACTGGGCGCTTTGCAGGAACAACACGACGCGTTGCAGCAACTGACCCGGCGCCTGGGCGATACGGTTCGCGAGCTGGAGGGCGAAGTTGTTATGCCGCGCGAGCCGGTCGTGCAGCTTATGCGCGACTTCATCGATTTTTACCGCGGGCACATCGACTGGGAAGAAACAGCATTTTTCCCGGCGGCCGAACGATGCCTGGCGGCGGAGGACTGGGAACGACTGGATGAGCTCTTTGATTCACAGCAGGATCCGTTGTTTGCCAGCCCGGCAAAAGACCAGTACCTGGCGATCAGAAACGATATACGGCGCGCCGCCGAGGCTGACTGAGCGGCGTCGATTTCTACACACTTAACGAGCTGCGCAAACCGTCACGCCGCCAACTCGAAGACCGCACCGACAGTGATTTCGACGCGTCGCAGCAGAAGCGGTACTGAGTCCTTTTTGTCGTGCCAGAAGGACCCAAACACAGCCTGGGTCCGAGTCCGGAACCAAAGCAGCAGCGTCGACCTCAGGCGGTGCGTGGCGGCACGACGTCGATGCCCGGCCGCCCGTGGCGCACCGCATCAGCGATACTGCCCCGGGTAAGGCCGAGATCGCGTAGCTCCGCGTCGGTGAACCGACGGAGCTCCGCCACGGCGCGCTCGAGCTCCGCCTCCGTCGGCGGGATGTTGGCCACCGGCACGCCACAGGGCGTATCGATACCCTCGCGGCCTTTTACAACGACCGTCTCGATCTGGCCGGGTGCAATGGGAAGCCCGTTCAGCTTGGCGTCGTTGTAGCGGCGCAATTTCGCGATTGCCGGCTTGACGCTCAGCGGCGCTTTGTTGGTTGTGGCCACGGCGGCGTTTTCCTCACGCCACGGCCAGGCATCGATGCCCTGCTCCAGCAGCGCTCGCGATATGCCGATGTCGTCCAGCGTCTTGTCGGAGAGTTGCAGAAATTCCCCGCGTGCGCGTGCGTAACCAATGCGCACGACGATTCGCATTACTCGACGCATGATTGCGTTCAACGGTACTTTCATTTCAAATTCCTCGATTTGCGATGATTGAATGGTCGGCAAGTCTAGCCAGTATGCTGCTCTGCAACAAACGAGAAATTTTCACAACATCCATGAGGTACTGCTTATCTATAGTTCGAGGAATTTTCAACATATAGGTATTATCATTTTGTTATTATTAGTTTTATTTTATATCTCTGAATGCACTTTTCTTCATGTTATCTTGACTTGGTTGGATGCGTGCCGGGGCGATATTCGTCAGCGTGTGATGCAGCGCACAAAATCGAAACACATGCCCGGCGTTAGACAATCCGCCAACGCAGCGGTCCGCTGCTTACCTAAGTGTCGGCAAGCACACCGACTATCAGTCGGTTAGCCCTCCTCAACAGCCTGCGTTTCGATTCGCAACATCCACAGTGCGGGAACATAGCGGGACTCAAGCAAACGCCGCATATCTATGCGGAATTGTTATACAGATTGATACTCAATGAATGTCATTGATAACCTGCGTTTCCGGTGGAAGGCCTCGTGGGTGAAGCCAATTGGACGGTGTTGTTTTGATTCAGCGGCAACGACGAATTGCTACAACTGCAGCAATTTGAGGAACTTTTGGGTGACAAGTTCGATGTGATCGTACTTCAACCCGTTAACACCGGCAGCGCCACTTGCCCGCGAACGCGTGTAAAGGTCGACGGTTGCTGGCAAATAATTCCGGCCTTGCCTGCGGTGTTGTTGGAGGCCTTGTGCGGCGAGAGGTGTGGCTTCGAAACCACTGCTTAATCGGTCATACCAACTATTGGCTTACGTACCATTATGTATGTTCAAATGGCTTCAAATTACAATAAGTATTCGCCATTCAATATCTTCTTCCCTGTTTGGATGCTCGTGCCCGCGGCTATGCGGTCGCGACGTTATGTGATTGGGAGGACAATTGCCTAGGCGATCGTGGCCCAAAACATGAAACTTTGTGAGTACGGAGGAAACGAAATGAACACTTGGAGATCCAGCCTTATCTGCCTCGCGGCGATGCTCAGCATCGCAATCAACGGCACTGCTTGGGCAGCCGACCTTATTGTGGGTGTCAGCTGGTCCAATTTTCAGGAAGAGCGGTGGAAAACGGACGAAGCCGCGATCAAAGCGCAGTTGCAAAGCCACGGGGCAAAATATATCAGCGCGGACGCGCAAAGTTCGGCGGAAAAACAACTGGCTGACGTTGAGAGCCTGATTACGCGCGGGGCCAGCGCGTTGATCATTCTGGCACAGGATGCCGCAACCATCGTACCGGCGGTAAGCCGGGCTCAAGCGGAGGGTATCCCGGTGGTCGGCTATGACCGGCTGATCGAGGTGCCGGGCGTGTTCTATCTGACATTCAACAACAAGGAAGTCGGCCGCATCCAGGCACGCGAAGTCCTGAAAGCGCAGCCCATGGGCAATTACGTGTTCATCAAGGGCTCCTCTGCGGATCCGAACGCCGACTTCCTGCATGACGGCCAGCTTGAAGTTCTAAAGAGCGCGATCGACAGCGGCAAGATCAAAGTTGTCGGCGAGCAGTACACCGATGCCTGGCTTCCGGAAAACGCGCAGAAAAACATGGAACAAATCCTCACCGCCAACAACAACAAAGTCGATGCCGTCGTGGCCTCCAATGACGGTACAGCGGGCGGTGTTGTCGCGGCGCTGACCGCGCAGGGCATGGACGGCATTCCCGTCTCGGGACAGGATGGCGATCATGCGGCACTCAACCGCGTCGCGCGCGGCTCACAGACGGTGAGCGTTTGGAAAGATTCGCGTGAGCTCGGCAAGGCTGCGGCGGACATCGCCATTGCGCTGGCGAAAGGCACCGCGCTCGACAAAGTGCCCGGCGCCGTCAAATTCAGCGACGGACCGAAAAAAGTCACCATGGACGCGGTCCTGCTGAAGCCCCTGCCGATCACGCGCGACAATCTCAACGTCGTTATCGATGCGAAATGGGTCAAAAAGGCTGTGGTTTGCCAGGGCGTTACCTCGAACGCACCGAAAGCCTGCCAGTGATCGGCGCGAGCGGAATCTCAAAATAAGTAAGACAAATGGAAAGCACCTGCACAGGTGCTTTCCTCCCAGCTGATCGGTGCCGAGGAGAGGTAGCGCTTTCCTAATGCCATCAGCGATGCATCTTCGAGGAGCGGCCAATGACTACCGATGCGCAATCACAGGTGGCAGCAGGCAACGCGATGCAGCGCCTTATCAGGGCAACTGAGCTCGATACCCGGCTGCTGGCCATGGTCGGAGCGTTGATCGTGATCTGGTTGACCTTCAACGTGTTGACCGACAGTACCTTCCTGACGGCCCGAAATCTCTACAATCTTGCCGTGCAGAGCAGTGTCGTCGGGATCATGGCGACCGGCATGGTATTGATTATCGTCGCCCGGCACATCGATCTTTCGGTCGGTTCGGTGCTCGGTTTTACGGGCATGATCATCGCCTATTTCCAAGTTGAGGTCTTCACGCTCGGGGCCGCCTGGAACTGGCCCCTGACAATCGTGATCGGTTTGGCGCTTGGGGCAGTGGTCGGCGCCTGGCAGGGGTACTGGATCGCTTATCGTGCGGTGCCAGCCTTTGTGGTCACCCTGGGTGGCTTGCTCATCTTCCGGGGCGGTGCCTGGTTAGTCACGGAAGGCCGTACCGTGGCCCCCGTCGACCCGACCTATCAACTGCTCGGCGGCGGTCTTGACGGTTCGATCGGCGCAGCGTGGAGTTGGGTGCTTGGCCTCATCGCCATCGGCGCCGTCGTTGCGCTTGCCATCCGGGGCAGGACGCAGAAGAAACGGTTTGGATTTCCGTTGAAACCGGTTTGGGCCGAGATCGTTCTGGTCGGTGTTGCGGTCGCTCTGATCATCGGATTCGTCCTGGTCATGAACAGCTACACGAAGCCTCGCACGGACATCGCACGCGGCATTCCCATTCCAGTTTTGATTCTGATCGCTGTTGTCTTGATCATGACTTTTGTATCCACGAGGACGAAATTCGGCCGCTATGTGTTTGCCATGGGTGGCAATCCGGAGGCGGCTGCACTTTCCGGCATCGACGTGAAGAAGATGACGTTGATGATCTTCGTCATCATGGGTGTCCTGTGCGCCGTGGCGGCGGTGGTCACTACCGCCCGCCTCAATGCGGGGGCGAATTCGATGGGTGTCCTGGCGGAGCTCAGTGTGATCGCCGCGGCGGTCATCGGCGGCACGTCGTTGGCCGGCGGTGCCGGAACGGTCGCCGGTGCGATTCTCGGCGCTGTAATAATGCAAAGCCTCGACAACGGCATGGTCCTCATGGGCGTCTCCAGCGCTATGCGGCAGGTGATCATCGGGCTTGTGCTGATCGCAGCGGTGTATTTCGACACCGCCTACAACCGCTTCAAACGATAGGAGGTATCTCCGATGGCTGACACACCACTCGTAGAGATGCGCCACATCCACAAGCGTTTCGGTGGCGTACACGCCGTTCGCGACGCCTCTGTCGACCTCTATCCCGGGGAAGTAGTCGGTGTTCTGGGTCACAACGGCGCCGGCAAGTCGACGCTCATCAAGATGCTCTCGGGCGCCTATCCGATCGACGAGGGTGAGATTCTGATCAATGGCGAACAGGTGGACATCCGAACGCCGCGGGATGCGCGCGCGCATGGCATAGAGACGATCTATCAAACCCTGGCGCTAGCCGACAATCTGGACGCTCCGGCCAATCTCTTTCTCGGTCGTGAGATCATGACGTCGTTGGGCACGCTCGACGACGACGCAATGGAGCACAAGGCACGCGAGGTGATCCAGCGTCTCAATCCCAATTTCACCAACATCAAAGATGCCGTGCGAACGATGTCCGGTGGCCAGCGTCAGTCAGTCGCCATCGCGCGCGCGGTGCTCTTCAATGCGAGGATCCTGATCATGGACGAGCCGACCGCCGCCCTGGGGCCGCACGAGACGGCCATGGTTGCCGATCTCATCAAGCAGCTGAAAAAGGACGGTATCGGGATTTTTCTGATCAGCCATGATCTGCACGACGTCTTCGATCTGTCCGATCGGGTCAGCGTAATGAAGAACGGCGGCATGGTCGGCACGCGTAACACGAAGGACGTGACAAAGGACCAGGTGCTGGGGATGATCATTCTGGGTAAGCTGCCTGAAGAGGAAACAGCCGACGATCTGGCAAAGTTCCACTGACGCTGGTTGGCTACCCCACGGGGACGAACTCGATGTCGCTAACGTCCGTGCCGGCAAGCCGGTTTGGGGCACCAAACCGACGTGGGTGCCGGATTGACGAGCCAGGATCATGCCGGGCCACCGCAGGTGCTGCCGGGAGCAACCGATTGTGGCTTTTTGATCTCTATCGCCGGATTTGCACCACTTTCGTTTGTGTGGCTATCGCAGCATCCCGCGTTGTTGCAGCGCCGTCGTTCAGCGATATCGCACCCGACCTCGGGATCGACCATCGCTATACGGGCGAATGGGAGCATTTCGTCGGCGGGGGCGTTGCTGTCTTCGATTGCGACGGCGATAAGCGCCCGGAGATCTTTGCGGCCGGCGGTGCCTCGCCGTCCCTTTTGTTGCACAACAGGGGTAATGACAGCCGTGATGCGCCGAAATACGCACGCGCAATCTCGAGCGGCCTCGACCTAAAGGGCGTCACCGGCGCCTATCCGCTGGATATTGACGGCGACGGCCACATGGACCTGGCGGTGCTGCGCGTCGGCCCCAACCTCCTTATGCGCGGGGTGGGTGACTGCCGCTTCGAGGATGCAAGCGCCAGATGGGGCTATGCGAGCACTGATCGCTGGACCACGGCGTTCAGTGCCACCTGGTTGAACGATGCGTCGTGGCCTACGTTGGCCATCGGAAACTATGTGAACCGCAGGGCCGAAGGTGGTCCTTTCGGCGCTTGCGACACCAATTTCCTCATCCCATCCGCGGAGGCTGGCTTCCGCCCGGCGCAATCTCTGTTGCCCGGACATTGCGCGCTGTCCATGCTGTTCAGCGATTGGGGGCGCAAGGGACAGCGCGACCTCAGGATCAGCAACGACCGGCACTACTACCGGGGCGGTGCGGAGCAGCTGTGGGACATGTCCGGATCAGCGCCCGCGCTCTACAGTGAACAATCAGGTTGGGGGAATCTGCAGATCTGGGGCATGGGCATCGCCAGCCGCGACCTGGACGGCGATGGGTATCCCGAGATCATGCTGACAAGCATGGGAGACCAGAAACTGCGTTCGCTTGAAGGCGATCGATCGCACCCGAGCTACGCGGACAGTGCGTATGAGCGTGGCGTTACCGCGCACGTTCCCCACACAGGCGACGACAGACGACCGTCTACCGGCTGGCATGCGGCGTTCGGAGACATCGACAACGATGGTCTCGACGACCTCTTCATCAGCAAGGGGAACGTGGAGGCCATGACCGAAGCTGCGTCGTTTGACCCGGACAATCTCTTGCTGGGATTGCCTTCAGGACGTTTCACCGAGGTCGGCCGAGAGGCCCGCATTGCGAACCCGGCACGCAGCCGCGGTGCCGCGCTGGTGGATCTCAATCGCGATGGCCGCCTCGATATTGTCGTGAACCGTCGCAATGCACCACTCGCCATCTATGTGAACGATACACCGAACACAGGGCACTGGCTGCAGGTGCGGCTGGTGCAGAACGGAGGCAATCGCGACGCCGTCGGAGCGTGGATCGAGGTCCGGGTCGAGGGCCTTCCCGTCAAGTACCGGGAGATCACGGTCGGCGGTGGCCATGCGAGCGGCGCCATGAGCTTCGAGCATTTCGGATTGGGCCCCACGCAACACGCGAGGGTGCTCGTGACCTGGCCGGACGGAAAAAGCGCGGGACCCTACGTTGTGGAAGCAGACGGATTTTTTGAGATCGTCCGCAATCGGGGACCTGTTCACGTTTCGCCCTAAACGTAGGGATACCAGGAATGTTCGCAGCGAAGGTCCATATCAGATAACGTGATCCTTGTGAGTAGTGCGCAATGCCGCAAACAATAAACGTTGCCGTCATTGGTCCGATTCCACGCGACTACATCGCCACCCATCTGGGTGAATCCATCGAGAAATACGGTTGCGCGATTTACACGGCCGTCGTGTTGTCAACACTGGCCGGCGAGGGGTTCCACGATTACACCTTTTGTGTGGCGAATTCCCGATTCGCATGTATTCGGTTGACCGTTTCCACGGTTCTATAGCGGCTGCTCTCTCAGGATCTCGCCAGTTCGTCCAGGTTATCGCCGTTTACGCAGACAGCTGAAGTGATTCAAGCGGCTGTTTACTAAGGGAAAGCCACGAGTCGGAAAGCGTGAATGGGGTGCCGGTGGTTGGAGGTTCAAATCCTGCCAAGCGCGCCAAATACTTTACAATTAAACAGTTACCGACGTCTGGTTCGTCACGTTACGTGACGGAAGCAGGTTGGTGACACCTGAGCCGGTTAGAATAATCAAGAAGAGGTTACTGTATGACGATGAGCGCTAGAAAGCGCGCAATCTCCGATGTCGGGGAGCGGCTGGTTTCGATCAAGGACCGGTTCAATGCCAAGGACGTGATCTGGGATTTCGCCGACCAGATCGACGTAACCATCAACGGCGACGATCCCTGGGACCTGCAGGTGCTCGACGAGCGATTCTATCAGCGGGTAGTGGCGGAGAGCTCGCTCGGGATGGGCGAAAGCTACATGGACGGCTGGTGGGAGTGCGAGGCCATCGATGAGCTGATCAGCCGGATCATGTCGATCCGCATCAGAGATATGCTCGGGCGGCTGTCACCGGCGCTGTTCGGCGTATGGGTGGAATCCAAGGTCCGCAACCGCCAGAACCGACCGCGTTCGTACAAGGTCGCGGACATGCACTACAACCTGAGTAACGACATGTACCGGCAGATGCTGGGCGATACGATGGCCTACACCTGCGGCTATTGGAAGAACGCCCGGACACTGGATGACGCGCAGCGTGCCAAGTTCGATCTGGTGTGCCGCAAGCTCGATCTGAAACCTGGCGAGCGGGTGCTCGAATTGGGCTGCGGGTGGGGTGGGTTCGCGAACTTTGCCGCCGCGAATTACGGCTGCCGGGTCGTCTCGATGAACATCTCCAGCGAGCAGATCAGGTACGCGCGGGAACATTTCGCCAACGAACTGATCGAGTTTCATTGGTGCGATTACCGCGACGTCGAAACCTACAATCCGCACGGCGAGCAGTTTGACAAAATTGTCTCAATCGGCATGTGCGAGCATGTGGGCGTGAAGAATTACCGGACCTGGCTGAGTACCGTGCACGACCAGCTCGTAGAGCACGGCCTGTTTCTGCTGCACACGATCGGTACGGATAAGTACTCGACCAAGGGTGATCCCTGGTACGACCGGTATATCTTTCCCAACGGTATGCTGCCTTCGCCGAAATCGCTGGGCCGGGCGATCGACGGGCTGCTGGTCGTCGAGGACTGGCACAATTTCGGGCCTGACTACGATCGCACTCTGCTGGCGTGGTTCGAGCGGTTCGACGCCTACTGGCAGGCGGGCGCCAGGGACTCGACCGATTTTGGTGCCACCGCACCGACGCGCGAGCGGTTCTATCGTATGTGGAAGTATTACCTGCTCAGCTGCGCTGGCACGTTTCGTTGCCGTTTCACATCGTTGTGGCAGCTCGTCCTGTCAAAGCGCGGCGTTATCGGCGGTTATCAATCGATTCGTTAGTACCCGGGATCTCCTGATGAAGCATTGGCGATCGAGAATCTCGGTGAGTCAGGCCATTCTTATTTTCTGCATCCTGCGTTCCCCGCCGGCGAGGCGAAAAAAGACGGTTGCTTCATCATTGGCGATGCAGCGGGGCTGGCGACCGTCGATCTCGGCGAGGGCATCGGACCGGCAATCCAGACAGGTCTGATGTGCGCCGGCGAGATCGACGGCGTGACCGCCCTGACCATGGCGGTTAGGGGCGTTGCCGTGGAGTCTGCGCAGATGCTGGCGGACAATGGCGCCGATCAGGTGGTCGCAGGTTCAAATCCTCTCACCCCGACCAGAATCCACTATCCCTTGGGTAGTTTTTTCTGACTGCCCTGACTGATCTCCACCACGGTCTCCAAGCGCACCAGCCGTCTGTCGTGGTCACGCAACTCTGTGGATATCTCGCTGAGGAGGTTGCCCGCGCGGTCCACTTTCTCCGAGAGCAGAAGCACGTCCTTCATTGCCGCTATAGCATCCTTGATCGCACTCATGGTGCCCGCAGTTCCGCTAAAACGCGTTCCGCGTCCTCGATACCTCGGTCCAGCGACTTTTTCGCCTTCTTGGTTGAGCTACGTACTTCGGCGACCAGCTGCCACAGCAACTCTTCGTCGTGAGTTGGCGTCGCATTCTCACAACGCTTGCGCACCAGCTGGGAAACGCTAACGCCTTCCTTTTTGGCTTCACGGGACAGATAAGCCTTAAAATCAGGCGTACTCAAGATCGTGATTCGTTCAGTTTTGACCGACACGTGTTGATTCCCCTGTTTCCTGTGTAGTTGTATGTACACATTATAATGTGAATGGTAGTGTAGTCAATCAGTCTAGTCCCATAAATAGGGGGTAATTCGACTGGGCGAATGGTGGGCGTTATCGTTTGTGCTGTTGCACGATACGCTGCTCGCGGGGCGGCGAGGGCCAGGCCCCAACCAATGACCGGAATCAACTGATTTTCCCCCTTGGCTTTATTTTTCAGCACCGCACCGTAAACTTTGGCGGGTGTTAGAGAGGCTGTGAGACATTTGATGACACCCGATCCGTCCACGCAACAGGGTTTGTATGATCCGCGGCGCGAGCACGATGCGTGTGGCGTCGGTTTCGTAGCGGACATACACAATCGCAAGAGCCGCCAGATTGTCCGTTGGGGGCTCGAGATTCTCGTCAACCTGGATCACCGCGGCGCGGTAGGGGCAGACGACCTTGCGGGGGACGGGGCGGGCATTCTCATCCAGATCCCCGACAGGTTCCTGCGCGAGGAGTGCGCTGCTATCGGTATCGAGCTTCCCGCGCCCGGTTCGTACGCGACCGGTTTGGTTTTCCTCCCTAGAGACGATAACGCGAGGGCGCGTTGCGAAGCCTCCATTTCGGACCACGTGGTACGCGAAGGGCAGGTCCTGCTCGGCTGGCGGGACGTGCCTCGCGACAGCAGCTGCCTCGGCAGGAGCGTTGCCCCCGGGGAGCCGGTGATCCGGCAGGTTTTTATTGCCTCCGGCGCCAAGCAACACGATCAGGATGCGTTCGAGCGTAAGCTCTACGTGATCCGCAAGCAGGCTCACCACGCTATCTGGAAGACCGAACTCGTTGGCGCCGGCACTCAACGCTTCTACTTCGTGTCGCTTTCCTCGCGCACGCTGTGCTACAAGGCCATGGTATTGGCCCCGCGCCTCGAGGCGTACTACCGCGATCTTGGTGACGAACGGTTGGAGAGCGCGCTGGCGCTGGTCCACCAGCGCTTCTCGACCAACACCTTCCCGTCTTGGGAACTCGCTCAGCCCTTCCGCTTCCTGTGCCACAACGGGGAGATCAACACCCTGCGCGGGAACATCAACTGGATGATGGCGCGCCGCGAGAACATGGTTTCCGAATTGCTGGGAGACGATCTGAAGAAGCTCTGGCCCCTCATCGGCGACGGGCAGTCCGACTCGGCTACGTTCGATAACGCCCTCGAGCTTCTGGTGGCCGGAGGTTACCCGCTCGCCCACGCGATGATGCTCATGATCCCGGAAGCCTGGGACAACAATCCCCTCATGAACAAGCGGCGCCGTACCTTCTACGAGTACTACGCGGCGTTGATGGAGCCCTGGGACGGGCCGGCCGCGGTCGCGTTCACCGACGGCCGCCAGATCGGTGCCACCCTGGATCGCAATGGCCTGCGTCCCGCACGTTACCTGGTGACTGACGACGGGGTCGTGGTGATGGCCTCCGAAGCCGGGGTGCTCGATTTCCCGCCGGAGCGCATCGTCAGCAAGTGGCGTCTGCAACCTGGCAAGATGTTCCTGGTCGACCTCGAGCAAGGTGCGATCATCGATGACGAGGAACTCAAAAGGGGGTTGGCGGAGGCACGGCCCTACCGCCGATGGCTCAATGAGACCCAGATCAAGCTCGAGGGTCTGCCACCGGAGGTGGCGGCAATGGCGCCTTCGCCGGACGTGCTGCTCGACCGCCAGCAGGCCTTCGGTTACACGCAGGAGGATCTGAGGTTCTTCCTGGGGCCAATGGCGCGCAGCGGGCAGGACCCTGTCGGCTCGATGGGCCGGGATATCCCGATTGCGGTGTTGTCAGACCGGCCGAAGCTGCTCTACGACTACTTCACCCAGTGTTTTGCGCAGGTCACCAACCCACCGATCGATCCGATTCGCGAACAGCTCGTCATGTCGCTGGTCTCGCTGATCGGACCACGGCCGAATATCCTCGACCTCAACACCGGCGGCTCGCACAAGCGCCTCGAGGTCCGCCACCCCATCCTCAGTAACGTGGATCTCGAGAAGATCCGGCACATTCACGAGAAAGTGGACAACGCATTCCGAACCCACACCCTGAATATCTGTTTTGTGGCCGAGCTCGGTGCATCGGGCATGGTGCGCGAGCTCGAGCGGGTGTGCCAGGAGGCGCAGGCGAAGGTGACGGAGGGTTTCAACATCATCATTCTCTCTGACCGAGCCACCGACGCTGACCACGTGGCGATCCCGTCCCTGCTTGCCACCTCGGCAGTGCATCATCACTTGATTCGCGCGGGTCTGCGCACCGAGGTCGGGCTGGTGGTGGAGACCGGAGAGGCGCGCCAGATTCACGATTTCTGCCTGCTTGCCGGCTACGGGGCGGAGGCGATCAACCCCTATCTCGCCTTCGAGACGATCTCGGCTCTGCGGGCAACCGATCTCGAGGATCTCAGTGAGACGGAAGTCCACCACAATTACATCAACGCGGTGAACAAGGGAATCCTGAAGGTGATGTCAAAGATGGGGATCTCCACCTACCAGTCGTACTGCGGCGCCCAGATATTCGACGCAGTCGGTCTGAGCAAAGGGTTCGTGGACGAGTATTTCGCCGGCACACCGGCACCCATCGAAGGGGTGGGTCTCGCCGAGATCGCGGAAGAGACCGTACGCCGGCATCGGCTCGCCTTCGGCAGTTCCAGCATCCATCTGGATGCGTTGGACGTCGGTGGCGAACTCGCCCTGCGGTTGCGCGGCGAGGCGCATATGTGGACGTCGCAGACAATCTCCATCCTCCAGCACGCGGTACGCCGGGACGACGTCGAGAAATACCGCGAGTTCGCGCGGCTCGTCAACGAGCGAGGCGAGCGGCTGATGAACCTGCGCGGGTTGTTCGAAATCCGGCAGCTCGGCAAGCCTCTACCGCTCGAGGAGGTTGAACCCGCGGGCGAGATAGTCAAGCGATTCGCCACCGGGGCAATGTCGTTCGGCGCGCTGTCCTACGAGGCCCACACAACGCTTGCCATCGCTATGAATCGCCTGGGCGGGCGCTCCAACAGCGGCGAGGGTGGCGAGGAATCCGAGCGCTATGTGCGGCTCGCGAACGGCGACTTGCCGCGCTCGGCAATCAAGCAGGTCGCCTCGGGGCGTTTCGGGGTCACCGCCGAGTACCTCGTCAACGCCGACGAGATACAGATCAAGATGGCTCAGGGGGCGAAGCCGGGCGAGGGCGGTCAACTGCCGGGGCACAAGGTCGACAGGACTATCGCCCGGGTGCGCCATTCCACGCCCGGTGTGGGCCTCATCTCCCCGCCGCCACATCACGACATCTACTCGATCGAGGATCTCGCCCAGCTCATTCACGATCTCAAGAACGTGAATCCGCAGGCCAGGATCAGTGTCAAGCTCGTCGCCGAAACCGGCGTCGGAACGATCGCCGCGGGCGTCTCGAAGGCCCACGCCGATCACGTTCTTATTTCCGGCGCCGACGGTGGTACGGGAGCGAGCCCGCTCACCTCGACGATGCACGCGGGGGGGCCCTGGGAGCTCGGTCTCGCCGATACCCATCAGACGCTCGTTCTCAATCGGCTCCGCGGCCGCATCGCGGTGCAGGTCGATGGCGGCATACGCACGGGACGGGACGTTGTCATCGGTGCCCTGCTCGGCGCCGACGAGTTCGGGTTCGCGACGGCAGCTCTCGTCGCGGAAGGTTGCCTGATGATGCGCAAGTGCCACCTCAATACCTGTCCGGCCGGAATCGCCACCCAGGATCCGGAGCTGCGCAAGCGCTTCATCGGCAAGCCAGAGCACGTGGTGCGCTATTTCGAGTTCGTGGCCGAGGACGTGAGGCAGCTGATGGCAGCGATGGGGATTCGCACCTTCAACGATATGATCGGGCGCGTGGATATGCTGGAGACACAATCCGCTATTGACCACTGGAAGGCAAAGGGACTCGATCTGTCGCGGCTCCTCGCCCCCATGGAAACCGATCCCGGCGTCGCCAGGCACAACTGCGAGAGCCAGGACCACGGGCTGGACAGGGCGCTCGATCATCAGCTGATCGAGCTTGCCAGGCCAGCGCTGGAGCACGCCGAGCCGGTACGCATCGAAATTCCGATCCGCAACATCTGCCGTACGGTAGGCGCTATGCTTTCCGGCGAAGTCGCGAAACGCTACGGGCACAAGGGCCTTCCCGAGGACACCATTGTTATCGCGATGAAGGGCACGGCCGGCCAGAGCTTCGGGGCGTTTCTCGCAAACGGCGTCTCGATTGAGCTTGAAGGCGACGCGAACGACTACGTGGGTAAGGGGCTGAGCGGTGGACGTCTGGTCGTGCGTCCCCCGACTGAGAGCAGGTTCCGCGCCGAGGAAAACATCATCATCGGCAACACCGTTCTATATGGTGCGATTGCCGGTGAGTGCTACTTCCATGGTGTGGCCGGCGAACGATTCGCGGTGCGCAACTCGGGTGCAGTAGCGGTGGTGGAGGGCGTGGGTGATCACGGGTGCGAGTACATGACAGGAGGTGCTGTGTAGTCCTCGGTTCC
>Ga0224508_10000685_pt1 | contig 32608 bp, 31 predicted proteins | sample SF_Jan12_sed_USG_4_FD_170157 | JGI IMG/M metagenome (GOLD analysis project Ga0224508, IMG submission 170157) | Sediment microbial communities from San Francisco Bay, California, United States - SF_Jan12_sed_USGS_21 | ecosystem: Environmental > Aquatic > Marine > Sediment | place: USA...
ACCAGATGACGATAATATAGGAAGCCTATTTAGTTCTAATGATGAGATTCGAATAGGCGCTGGCTGGTCAGGGGGAAATAGATTAGACGGCGTGGTGGATGATGTGCGTTTTTATGATCGGGCCTTAAGCGCTGCAGAAATATCAGGTCTTTACACCGCTGGCACGGGTGGCGGTGGTGGTGGCGGTGGTGGTAGCGGGACTTATCGTGATGAATTCAACGCAAAGAGCTACTCGGGCAGTGACGGCACGTTGACATGGTCGACCGATTGGCTGGAAATAGGCGAAAGCGACGGTGCCACCTCCGGCGATGAGCAGGTTAGAAGCGACAGCGGTTTTAATTACGTTTTGCGCGTTCGGGACAACGACAACGGCGGCGAAGGCGTGCAACGCGAAGCGGACTTGTCGGATTGTTCCGACGCCGACCTCACTTTCGACTATCGCCGCAAGAGCTTCGACAACAGCAACGACTATGTGACGGTCGATGTCTCCGCCAATGGCGGCAGCTCCTGGACAGAATTAGATCGTCTGGCTGGCCCGGCCAACGAATCGACCTACCAGTCGGCAAGTTATGATATTAGTTCTGCAATGGCGGCCAACACACGCATCCGGTTCCTGACGTCGTCGACCCTCGGCGGCAGCGACGAACTTTTTGTCGAAAACGTCGAAATATCCTGCTTATAGCCAAATATTCAAATTCCCAAGCAATTTCTAGGTTTTTCGTTGAAATATTAAAGATTTAGCCCGACCTGCCGCTTAAGTAAGGGATAGCTATTACTTTGCGAGACGGGATCTTGACGATATCGACGTACTTGGCCGATGTGTGGTCCGCGACCGATTTTGGCAATCCGGAACTCTCCGGATACGCCGAGGAGCGGATGCGCACGGATACCCGAATCGGCGTGCAAACACTGGCGGGATTGTCGCTCGTCATGCAGCTCTGTATCGCACTGCTCGCGGTTTTCCAGGGACTGAGTTCGATCTACGTCTATACGGGCGGCTTGTTCGCGCTGCTCTCTTTGCACATCCTGATATCGGCATTCTTCGTTAAAGACGTCCGAGCCTTGCACACGCTCGGCATGGCGTTTTTGATTATCGGTGCGTTGACCATTACGGTGCTGGCGCATCGCTCGGGCGATTTGAATATCGGCATGATGGCGGCCGTCGTAATGCTCTTCGTCGCCGTTCCGCTTGTGCCCTGGGCGCTGCGCGAAGCGTCGGCCGTCGTCGGTCTCACTTACCTGCTCCTTACGCTGTCACTGCTCAGTGTGCCCGGACGCTTCGAGGCCGGATCGCTGCTGGTCCTGCAAACGCTGATCCTCGGCGCCGGTGTGATCGTTATCGTCGTGACCGGTAGAAACACATTCATTCGGAAACAGGATATCCGCGCGCGTTTCCAACTCGAGAATGCCCACAATGCCATGGAGCTTTTGTCCAGGCAGGATCACCTGACGGGCGCCTGGAATCGACGCTTTCTGGAAGACGAGTTTCCGAAGTTGGCGCGCCAGTGCCTGAAGCGGAAAGAGACAATGCAAGTCGCGATACTCGATATTGATGACTTCAAGGGAATCAACGATCAATTCGGTCACCAGGTCGGTGACGAGATCCTGATCAGCGTCGCGGCCACCTTTGTCCGCCATTTGGACGGTCGTGGCCGTCTGATCCGTCTCGGCGGTGACGAGTTCCAGATCATCTATTGCGGCGATGGCCTCGATGAGATTATCGACGCGGCGATCTCGGAGTTGCAACAAGGCACGATCGCGGCACGGCTTTCCGGCAAACATGCGGTAACACTGAGCGCGGGCATCTCCTGCACACAGCCAGGCGAGTTTGCCGATCTGGAGAAGCTGTACAAAAGTGCGGACAGCGCCCTGTATTCGGCCAAGCACGACCGCACTGTGGCACCAAAAGAGGCTGCTGTCCTGACACGCACTGGCACGTGGAAACTATGAGCGTCGTCGCTAAAGCCGCAGCACTGTTTCGGCCGCGTGCGTCGAGTGTCAAAATCGGTCCCATTGGAATCGATTTTTCGCTCGAAGCGATTCACCTCGTCCAACTCCAAGCCGCAGCGGGCAAAGCGCCCGTCGTTCGCGCCAGAACATCATTGGCATTTGATTGCCCGCGTCGTGAAATCCTCGCGAACCCGCATCAGTTTCGATCGTTAGTCAAACGGGCGCTCGATGCTGGCCAGTTCCATGGCCGCAAAGCTGTCATCGCGATTCCTTCCGGCATGTTTCGAACGATCTCGATCAACTACCAGTCCGCACCAGGAAAAGACCAGCAAGCCGCCGCTATCGTCAGAGTCATGAAGGATAGGCTCGACGGCGAACTGTCGGACTATGTGCTCGATTATCTGCCGGTCAAAAGCCGTTCGAAGAACGACGAACGACTTGCACTTGTGGCAGTCAGTGAGCGCCAGCGGATTGTCGAATTCCTGGAGCTTGCGCGCAAAGCCCGTCTCGATGTGCAGGCACTTGAGATTGGTCCAGTCGCCATCAGCCGCTTGGTCGGCGCACTGTCCAAGGAGAGGGATTCGGAGAATGTTCTTGTCATCAATTCCGGACGACGCGCAAGTTTTCTGACGCTGATTTCGGGCAACGATCTGCTGTTCGATCAGGAAGTCGCTTTCGGTGAAAACAGCCTGATTCAGCGGGTGGCCGAGACGCTCGACATGTCCGAGGAAATGGCGCGCGATCTCGTACTCCGTACCGGCGTTCGGTCTGGAGGACGACCCGATCCTGTTGCCGACACGATTGAAGATGCAGGCCTCGTCGCCACGATGTCCGAGATTCTCAAGCCACAATTCTTAAAGCTCGTGGAGGAAATCAAGCGCGTCTTCCTGTATGCCGCCGCGGAGACTCGGGGCGGAGCCGTCGCCCACGTGTACCTGCTCGGCAGCATTGCGCGCTGGCCGGGATCCGATGGCTTGTTGAGTTCGTTGATTGGCACCGAAGTCGCCAAGATTCCCGACCCACTCGCCCTGTTCTCCCCTGTTACCGGAGACAGTGATACGGGCGACAATTCCGCACCCGAAATCGTCGTGGCCACGGGCGCCGCAATGCGAGGAATGCAGGATCATGCCTGATATCGATCTGATTCCACTTGACTACCGTAACTGGCTCAAGCAGCAAGCCGTCATGCGCAAGTACGTTATTGCGTTTGTGTTGCTGAACGCATTGATACTTGCTGCGGGCGTGCTGCTCGCGAATACGGCGCAACAAGCACAGGCGAAAGTAGTGCAGCTGCGATCCGATAATGCGATCACGCAACAGCAGCAGGCTCAAATCGAGCAACTCAAGGATCAGCAGACGGAGCTCGAGCGCCGCTGGTCGCTGCTACGCGGATTGCGAGCCGGTGCCGCAGTTGATGACATCTTTTCGCTCATCGATCGATCGATCATTGGTGGTGACCTTTGGTTCCTCGACTGGAGCTTTCGTCGCGCCGGCGTCATCGTCGATGGGCAGCAGCGCGGTATAGAGACTGGCTACTTTATCATCGTAGAAGATCAGGACGACCCGCTGGCCGATTTGGATCTGGTCGTCGAGACACATATGACCATTCACGGTCAGGCCAAAGACCACCAGGCATTGTCGAAATTCGTCCGCGCCCTTTTTGAACAGCGCGACATCAAGGACGTCAACGTGCAGAAGACGTCGCAAACAGATTTCGCAAATGGCCGGGTTGTAGACTTCAATCTGACGGTCGTGCTGAACAGTGCCATTCGGAAAACGTGATGCAGGACATCTTCGAAAAAATAGGATTGCGTGAGTTACGGTTGCTGCTGCTCGGTGTCGGCGCGGTCATCACGGTCGCGACCATTGTCAGCATCGTGGTACCCAAGGCGAAAGCGCTGCGCGCGGCGAATAGCGAAGTCAGCGTTCTCGAACAAGCGGCGCAGGATAGTGCCGAGCTTGACCGCTACTTGCAGGAACAGCACGCCAGCATAGAGGAATTGAAAGTTCGACTATATGGCGACATGGCGAACCTGCCGATCAGGCAGGTTGAGGCCTACATCATTGGCCGCTTGCAGCGTGTTTCCTGGAACAACAATGTAGAACTCGTCAGTGTCCAACCGGCAACAGGTGATCGCGTTCAGATCTTCCAGGAAATGCTCTTTAACGTTGAGCTCAAGGGTCAGTATGGTGATCTGTATCGATGGCTCTGGGAGGCGCGTGACGATCTCGGCTATGTCGTCGTCAAAGAATACGCTCTTAAACGATACGACAATGAAGACGAGTATCCGCAGCTACTGGCAAACCTGAGCCTGGCTTCCTACAGGGCAACAGAGTGAATAGGCAGATGCATATTATTGCGGCATTGGCGCTTGCCAACCTTAGCAGCGGCGTTCACGCGACGGAGCCGACGCGGCTCGCGCACAACCCGTTCACTCGCCCCTCATCCGAGGTCACTAGGGACGTCAGCCCGACGCCTCGCGCCGACGGATCAACGCCGGAGCTCGACTTGAGGGCGACGTTAGTTGCTTATAAGGACAGGCTGGCCAATGTCGGTGGCCGCATTTTGCGGCCCGGCGATGAAGTACATGGCTATACATTGCTGCAGGTATTTGAAGATCGGGCAGTTTTCTCGATAGAAAGCAGGCAGCTAACGATCTATGTGAAGCCGGAGCCGGAAGAAGGCGATGAATAGCGTGTCAAAGATCACCCAGAATCGATTCGCTCGACTGTGGGTCATTGTCTACATGGCATGCGCTTTGTCAGCCAATGCCGAAGAAGTTCAACATCGCATTAGCATGACAATGAAAGATGCGGATCTGGCTGATGTCATGGAGATGATTTCACGTGAACAACGCGTTAACGTTTTCGTATCGACAAACAGCAGCGAGACAGTCTCATTCAGTCTCTATGATATGTCCTTACCCGATGCGATTCGTGCAATCGCAAATGCGGCCGGGCTCGCTGTCGAGCAGTATGACGGCAACTACTATATCGTCGAACGGGATGAGGCCGGCAAGTACGCGCCTGACGCTTTGACGCGCGTCAGGGGCTTCGAGCTGCAATATATCGCCGTCGAAGAAATGCAATCCTTACTGGAACCGTACCTGTCAGAGTATGGCGAGATTACTGTTTTCACTGATCGCAACATTTTTCTTGTTGAAGACACGCCTGAGTTCCTGCGGCGACTTGCTGTGATAGTGGCAGAAATCGATCAAGCGCCGACGCAAATACTGATCGAGGCGAAGATCCTGGAAATTACTTTGACCGACGAAGATTCCTATGGACTCGACTGGATCAAATTTTTCGACAGCAATGGCGGTAGTGGTGACTTCGGTACACAGGGCCTGAGCGATCCGACAAGCCCAGGCTTGTTTTTCGATTACGCAACTCCCGACGTCGCCGCAACCTTGAACGCGCTAAGCGCGCAAGGTCGGGTCCGTACGCTGTCGACGCCTAAGCTGCTCGCCGTCGAAGGCCAGGAATCTTCTGTAATTATTGGAGATCGCCGCGGTTACTCGGTAACAACGACGATCAACCAGGTTACCAGCGAGACCGTCGAGTTTCTCGAATCGGGCGTGATTCTTCGCGTTACTCCGACTGTCGATGAGAATGGCCAGGTTATGATGGAAATTAATCCGGAAGTCAGTACTGGAGTCATTGATCCGACAACTGGGATTCCGTCGCAAGCGACGACCGAAGTCAAAACCAAAATGATAGTGCCGGACGGCAAGACGGTATTCGTCGGTGGCCTGATCAAACGTCGTGTGGATGAAAGTAAGCAAGGTATTCCGGTAATTGGCCGCATTCCAGTCATTGGTCGCCTGTTTTCGAATCGGCAGAAATCAAATACCGATACTGAGACGATCGTGCTAATCACACCAACCGTTGTCACAACAGCGGTGCAAACGATCGACGGACGTTCTATCGACAAGATCGAACAGCTCGAACGGAGTCAGGACGATAAGGCAGAACGCTTAGACGATGAGATGGAGAGGTTCTTTGGCGATAGGCCTATGACCGACAACAATGACGCCGAAAGGCTGGCGGACAAAACAGACGACTAGCTACGCCGACCCAATCGACGCCGAACGATCGCGATATTCGGCTACAATCGATTGATAAGAATCATCAATAACAAAGCGGCTGAATGCCGCCGAAACAAGGGGATGCCAATGATTTCGCGCCTGGTCCCGTCGGGTCCAGCAAAGACAGTCCTATTGGCACTTTGCGCCGCAAGCGCTAGTACGCACGCGCAAGAATTCACGTTTTACGGCGCTATCACCAGCGATTATGTGTACCGAGGCGTATCGAACAGTGACGATCACGGTGCGCTTCAGCTGGGCATAGATGTAAATACCGATAGCGGTTTGTACGGTGGCGTTTGGGCATCGACGACCGATATCACCAACGGTAATCGGAACCGATCGCGCGAAGTCGACTATTACCTCGGGTATGTACACTATTTTGACAACGACTGGAGCGCCTCGCTGTCGATCAATCGATATTCCTACCCCGGCAGCGATGGAAATGTTGATTACGACTACACCGAATTGACGGCCATTATCGGTATTCATGAGCGCCTATGGTTCGAGGTCGACTACACGGATTCAGTATTCGGGCACGACCAACCCGCCTACAATCTAGCGGCATTGGCAAGTTGGCCACTAACGGCGTCGCTTACGCTGACAGCCGGCGTCGGTCACTTCGATGTGTCCGAAATTGCGGACAATGCATATTCGTACTGGCAAATCGGAGTATCCCGACCGCTAGCTTGGACCACCGTCGATTTTCGCTATCACGACACCAATAATGTGCCGGCGCAGATCAGCCTGTCCGAGCTGGCCGATCCACGCATCGCGCTGACAATCAGCGCCGCATTCTAATCCGCCGACTCAATGCGACAAAACTGGCTAGTTAGTTAACTGGCACGCAGACGCGACACCGGTTTCAGCCAGGGCGCGACATGCGTTGATCACTTCACCGCTCCCACCGTTGCCGATTTGGGACTTTCGCAAGATATCGGCAATCGACGCGCCATCGAGGTCTGGTACCCGTTCGAGCAACAACGCAATAACACCACTCGCGTTGGCGGCGGCGAGTGAACTGCCGGAACGAAAGTCATATCCATCGTCGGGAAGCGCAACCATGATGTGCTCACCCGGCGCGAGAATCGTGCCAGCCGGCGCGATCGCGACTGCCGTTGATTCGTTCGAGCTTGCGGCGGCACTGACCGCAAGCACGCCAGCATAACCGGCCGGATAAGCATGCTCGGCGTCCACCGATAATGGCCGTGCAGCGACAATGACCGTACCATTCTGCAGCGCTTTTTCTATCAATTTGCCAACTAAAGGATCCCGAGGACCAGCAATACTTAAGTTGATCAGGTCAGGAGGCGATTGGATCAGGAAGTCTAGTGCTTTCGCGAGCGTAAAGCTGTTGCACCGCGCTGTCTCGGTGTCGTCGAAGCTCCAGCAAGCGCGCAGCGCCACCAGTTCTGCTGCGGGCGCAACGCCGACAATGCCCTTGTCATTATTCGGATTTGCGACGATTAGACTGACAACAGCCGTTCCATGGGCGGCCGACATCGGTCCGCGACCCGTCGGAACGAAGTCATGCGACTGAATTCGACTACCGAGAAAATCTTCATGTTGCAGATCGACGCTACTATCGATGACTGCGATTTTCACGCCACTGCCGTCCGCAAACTGGTGGGCTTCCGACACGTTCATTGACTCGAGGCCGTATTGAAATCCTGCATACGCGTCGTTATACCGCTCTGTTGGCAGCACCATGCTCTGGTAATCGTACATTTCTTGCGCGGAATCCACGCGTGGATCATCGTTGAGTTCTTGCAATAGCGATTTCAGCGATTCCGTTTTTCGCGGTTCGTAGACAACGCAATACACGTTCAGCGATTCGATCGGCCAATCATCGACCGGCGTCATTTCATATTCGTGCGCGAGGGCCTTTGCGTCTTTCCTAACGATGGCCGAAATGCGATAACGTGTGCGATACCGGTAAGACCGCCCAGGAATAGGGCTATTGGCCGAATTGCCGTCCGATGCTCCGTGAAACGTCACTAGAATTCGCAAGCTTTGCTCGTCCGCGGATTCTTTGGCGACGATGGGCACATTGACCAAAAACAAAACGGCTAATGCCAGCACGCTTGCATAGACAAACCTGTGTTTCATGACGATCCTAGCGCGCCTCGACCGGCAGCTCGACGGCGACAACAACGGCATTCGATATAATCGAATCAGCCTCGATACTTTGAACAAAGTCGTCAAGCTCGTCCATTGATCGCGCCGGCAGACGAACCACAACCCGATATTGGCCGATGGAATCCGGTCCGGCCGTCGACACCGGTGCAAGAGCCTGCAAAGCGTCATTGCGCGCAGTCAATTCCGCTGTCGGGTCAAACGAAACGAGCAGTACATAGTCATAGCTTGCGGCGCCGCCTTCACTCATCACAGTCTCGTAAAAGACAGGTGTTGTGGTGGACTCGTCCAATTGCATCCAGCTCAAACCTGCTACCAACAGCGCGACGCTGGCCGTCAATGCGCCGGCGAACCAAACAAGCTTGCGACGTTGCGGCCACTTGTTGCGTCGATCGACATTTGCGAGAAATTGCTCTGCATCCGGCTTCGGCGCGAGCACGGAGACGGATTCACGTTGCACCGATTCCTGCAGAGCGCGCAGGATCGGAATTTCATTCGCACACGTTTCACAGGACTCCAGATGACGGTCCATGCCATCTAGCTCAGATTCGTCGAGCGTGCCGTTGACGTACCAAGGCAACAACTCGCACATCTCATCAGTGATTTTCTGATGCTTATTTGTCAATTTTCACTCCATCAACAAATCCCATCTTCAAAAGCGTCGCTCTAAGTTTTTTGCGTGCATGGTGGACCCGCGATTTCGCGGTGTTCACCGGACAACCGGCCATCTCCGCGACTTCTCGATACGTCATGCCAAGATAGAGTACGGATTCGATCATCATGCGTTGCTCCGGGCTTAGTGTTCTAAACGCTTTGGCAATCACATCGTCCAACTCGACGCTCTCGCAGCCGTCGAACTGTAATTCGCGGATCTCTCGGGTTGTGGCTTGCGGCAGGCGACCTTTTTTCAGCCGCTTCACGCATTGCCGATAGCCGATTCCCAGTATCCAGGTTGAAACCTTTGATGCACCCCGGAATTTGTCGGCATCGCGCCAGACAATCAACATGACATCGTTGACGACCTCCTCAGTCAGGCCATAGTCGTGTGACAGCCGGAACAAAAAACTGAAGAGCCGTGGAAAATACAGATTATATAGGTCCGTAATCGCCGTCCGATCGCCAGCGGCAACCAATTTCAGCAACTGCCGGTCGTGCAAATCCAGCGATCGAATCGCTTCACGCTGGCCGATTTTCGGCGATTTTCTCAATTCCTGTACCGTCCACGATCAGGCGACAAACGTGAATTACACCTACTACGTATGTACCCGTTTAATACAAATGGTTCATTAAGATTAGCAGTTTGTGGGCAATTTGTATTCGAATCACAATTGGACCAATATGCTCAGCAACCTCGTGCATTTGATTCCACACGTGACCTGTGACCTATCTACCGACGGCTTTCGTTCGCCGCGCACCCGGTGGCACAAACTGGAATGGTTTTTGCGGGCAATTCAAATAGGCACGGTTAAGTAAATCGGCTGATTCCGATAATCAGATGGAGACAACTCATGGGAAATGATGGAAAAATAAACCAGGCCATTTCGATCGCTGCAGCGGTGCTTATATCTTCCGCAATACTATTCGCATCGCCCGCGGTATTCGCACAAAAAAAGGAGCCACCGCAAGAAACCCACGACGGACTAACACTCATCGAGGATCGCAAGGTGGCAGCCGCGTACATCGATTCGGACGCAGACCTCAGCATCTATAACAAGATAATGATTCTCGACTGCTACGTGGCCTTCAAGAAGGACTGGCAAAAGGATCAAAAGAAAACGGGGTCACGCATACGCGTCTCGTCCAGCGATATGGAAAGAATCAAAGCGGATGTCGCCGCACTTTTCCGGGATGTGTTTACCGAGAAGCTCGGGTCGGATGACGGCTACGAGATTGTAACCGCGGCAGGGGACGACGTTCTGTTGGTCCGTCCGGCAATCATCGACCTTGACGTCACGGCACCGGACACGATGACCGCTGGCCGGACCAGCACGTACACGACGTCGGCGGGAGCAGCGACTCTCTACATCGAGCTTTACGACTCTGTGACTGGAGACATACTCGCGCGTGCCGTTGACAGGAAGGAAGCGAGAAAAGCGGGTGGATATTTGAGCTATAGCAATCGTGTCACAAACAGGTCTGATGCCCGTAGGTTGCTGGGACGCTGGGCGGGCCTTCTGCGAGAAAAACTAGATGAGTTGCACGGCAAATAGCGCCGATGATTGAAATCAGGGATCTTCAGTTCTCCTATGGGGACGGAGACTTGTCACTGCAATACCAACGCCCTACTTGATTCGACAATTACAATGTTTGACAACAATCGGGCCTCGATGAATAAACGCTCGCGCTATGAACGTTGATGGTTCGTTTATCGTCGTGACAAAACAAATGAAGAATCTTGCTTACAAAGCAATAGTTTTGATCTGCGCAGCAATCGCCGGCTGTACCGAAGAACCCCAGTCGAATGCTAGCGGACAGGTTAATCCACCGTCCGATTACACGATCGCGCACCAGCAGGCGCTACGAGAAAACCTGCCGTTCGACGATCAGCGCGATTTTGACGAACAGCGTCGCGGTTTCATCGCCGCGCCCTCCTACCGCCGTATCACTGATGGATCGGGCAAGATAGTCTGGGATATCGGCCGCTACGATTTCCTGTTGTCTGGCGAGGATTTAGACAGCATTCATCCGTCGCTGCAGCGGCAGGCAACGCTGAACATGAATTACGGCCTGTACGAGGTCGTTCCCGACAAGATTTATCAAATCCGCGGCTTCGATCTGTCGAACATGACACTGATCCGGGGTGACACGGGCTGGATCGTATTCGACGTATTACTGGTCAAGGAAACGGCAGCAGCCGCTTTGGAATTTGCCAATGCCGAACTCGGCGAGCGACCGGTTGTCGCCGTGATCTACTCCCATTCGCATGCGGATCACTTCGGCGGAATCCGCGGCGTCGTCGACGAAGCAGACCTGCGCTCCGGCAAAGTCAGTGTACTTGCGCCACGCGGTTTCATGGAAAATGCGATCGCCGAAAACGTCTACGCCGGCAACGCGATGACGCGCCGAGCATCCTACCAGTATGGGCATGTAATTCCGGTCAGTCCTTTCGGCCAGGTCGATTCAGCGATCGGCAAGGCAATAGCAAACGGCACGATAGGATTGATCGCACCGACATTGGTCATCGGGGACGATTTCGAGGAACACACGATCGATGGCGTGCGCATGGTGTTTCAGAACACGCCGGGAACGGAAGCGCCGGCCGAAATGAATACCTGGTTCCCGGACCTAAAAGTATTTTGGGCTGCCGAAAACATCACCGCGACGATTCACAACGTTTACACACTTCGCGGTGCGCTCGTGCGCGACGCATTACTTTGGTCCAAGGGCATAAATGAAGCCTTGTATCGTTTTGGCGTCAAGGCCGACGTGATGCTGGCATCACACAATTGGCCACGTTGGGGTAACGATCGAATTCAGGAAGTCATGCGCGCGCAACGTGATGCCTATGCCAACCTGAATAACCAGGTCCTGCATCTCGCAAACCAGGGCGTGACGATCAATGAAATTCATAACGAATATCGGGTGCCCGAAAGCCTAAAAAGCCAGTGGTCAGTGCGCCAATACCACGGCTCCGAATTTCACAATTCCCGTGCCGTATTGAATCGCTACCTCGGCTATTGGGACGGGAATCCGGCAACCCTGGCGCCGTTGTCGCCGCATGACTCAGCGCCCCTGTATGTTGAGATGATGGGCGGTGCAGCCAAGATTCTGGCGAAGGGCGGCGAACTGTTCGACAACGGCGAGTATCGCCACGCGATGGAAATCGTCAACAAGCTCGTTTACGCGGAACCACAGAATTCAGCGGCTAGATTCTTGCTTGCCGATATTTTCGAGCAACTGGGGTATCAGTACGAGAGCGCCAGCATGCGAAACTCCTTTCTATCGGCGGCCCAAGAGCTGCGATTCGGCATTCCAGAGGACTTGGGTTTGGAAACCGGGGGACCGGACGCCGTCAGGGCGGTAACGACATCGCAATGGTGGGATGCGGTAGCGATACGCGTTGACAGTCAAAAAGCTGACGGCATCAACTTCAAGCTCAATTTCATTACGCCCGACAACGACGAGCGCCTGGTCGTGGAAATGAGCGGCGGGACCCTTACAAATATTGTCGGGTATACGGCGCCCGACGCCGATGCGACGATTACGATCAATCGTGCCGACCTGATTCCAGTCATGATGCAGCAGACGACGCTTGCGAGGCAGATACAGGCTGGCAAAGCACAGCTCAGCGGTAACGCTCTCGTGTTAGCCCAATTTGGCTCGACGTTGGTCGAGTTCGATCCGCTGTTCGAGATGATGCCGGGTACGCGCTAGGCCAACCGCTTGCCAGAGATTGCCCGCTACGGCGGCTCAATAAAGCTCGCGCATGTAAATGCGACGGTCCTGCCCTTCGTAGATACCGAACACGGCCGTGCCTTGCGGATCCTCGAGGCCGGGATTGCCAACATCCCAATCGAATTCGAGCCATGCCGGGACATCCGCTGTCGCCGTCGTACTGCCGTCGTTGGTGGCGCCGGGTGCTTTGAGGTAAAGGTTGAAATCACCGCCCAGTGGTGGCTGCCGAAACCGCAATGCCGGCGGGCCAGCTGCCGCACAACCGGCACCACTAACGCCCGGCGCACCAGTATCCAGCACGCAGGTCTCGCCCGGGCCCAAGTTTTCGGTGAACGCGCCGAGCGACAATGTGACGCCCGCCGTGCAAGCGTCGTCAACGTGTGGCACGAAGCCCGTTGCGGCGTCGACGTAATATTCGGTTCGCATTGGCAATGCGAGATCGACAAGCTCCGATCCGTAGGCGTTCAATAATCGTGCACGACCGAAGCGCATCGTTGCACCACTGTCGAAAACGATGCCGCCTGGGTCACCGAATACGATCGGATTTGCGAGCGCGGCCGCCCCGTCGCCGTCGAAAACGTCAATATTCAGTCGAATGTCGGCGTCGAATGGCGACTCCTCGACGCTACGCGTAAATGCCAGACCGCTACCGCTCGAGAACGTTAACGTACCAACACCAGCACCGACATCGACAACCGTTGGGTCGCTCGAACCCGGCGGTAAACCGGACGTGTCGAGTGTCGCTGGAATCGCGACATAGACCGGATCGGGCAAACTTGCATTATCGGTCTTGAAAAACCCACCGGTGTAATTCTCTGTTACCTCACCGGCCAGCGCCCGTGCCGTAAACGTGATCACAGGACTGTTCGAATAGCTAAACGATTCACCGATATAGCTAAACGACCCAGCCGCACAACTCGTCGCGAATGTTGGCACATTCAGCACTGTCGTAAAATGATGCGCGTGGAAACGGCCGACATTACCCGACACAGCTCCGCTAACGTCTCCAGCACCGAGATAGTCGCTGTCACCAACCGATGGCGTCAGCGTGATGATGCCGACCTCCGGCCAGTTGAAAATCGTGCCGGTCGCCTGGCCGGCGACGAACGCGCCGAAACTGGTGGCCGCGCCAAGCGGCGGATTGTCGCCGGCCGCAGGGGACACCAGGTTGGACGTCAGCCGCACGCCTTCCGCAATGTTTTCCTGGCCATAGTTCGGCGTAATTGAGCCTTCGGCGTCAAGCACGGTGACGGTGACGGAAAACGGATCGCCTGCAGCGACAAACGCTGCACCGCTGCTGTCGGCAGCGCCGGGATTCGGATTGCCGCCGCTGTCTTCGATGTTCGTCAGCAAGAACTGAAAAGGTTTGACAACGAAACCGGCCGTCGCACCGCGAATACCGTTCGGCAGATCAGGATGTGCCTGACTGTTGTCTTTCATATTAATCTGCAGTCGCCCGACGTCTTTATATTTGCCGGTCACGGCCGCCTGCCCGTTCGCGAACATGACCGGCTGATCGGCAGCCGCCGCTTCAGCGGCGGGTACGCCAACGCCGTCGACCGATACAGCGAGACTGCCTGCGACCGGGTTCACATAGTCGAACCAGAATTTCAGGTTTTTCGGGCCAGTGTAGGACTCGATGATGCCGCACACGGGATCGTTCGCCGTTTGACCATAGGCGGCAATGTTTATTGGGAAATCGGTTCCCGCCGTTTGCGGCGTGGCAAACGGCACGATGACCGCCGGCGGCGGGTTTGGCAGCGGTGCCGCCGTGACCGTAAACCCACTTGGCGAGAATTGCAGCGGGCCTTCCGCATCATTGTCGCGAATTCCCGGTGTGTCGCTTTGATACACGTCCACATCGAACGTGGCCGGGCCCTCAGCATAGCTTAAGGAAAACGTCGCCGTCGACTCGCCAATCGGCCAGACGTAAGTTGCAAACCCGTCATTCAGAGTGACATCACTAAATCCGCCAGTGCCGGCAACTAATGCCCAGCTTCCAAAGCCGGATTGCGTATCCAAGGTCACCTGTTCGTTGTAATCGATTCGCGGCGTGCCGCTAACGCTGTCGATTACTTCCACTTGCATGATTTCCGCCTGGCAGTTGATGCCGTAGCTGTCGTGCGTGATGACGAACTGCGCTGCAGCGCCGCAATCCGTACATTGACAAACAGTCAGCTCTTTCTTCTTACCGGCGTAGTAAGCGTTTCCGTTCGGTGAGACCCAATCGTCTTTTAGTTCTTCTTCGTCGACCGTCTGAGTTTCAGTCCATGTGCTGCCGTCGTATTCGAATACTGTGCCCTTCTTGCCGACGGCAATCACGTCTCCGTTCTGCGTCCAGCCGGAGATTCCCCGGAGGTCTTCGTTAGCCGATGCAACTACAGAGCACCCAGCACCATTATGAATGTACACGTCTTTTTTGCCGACGAGATAAATATTGCCATTTCCATCACCCCAGAGGTCCTCAAATTTGTCGCCTATCGTGCACGCGGTATCCGGCGGCAACCATGTCCCTGAGGATCTGTCGTAGTGATACAAAACCCCTTTTTCGCCGATAACATAAACATTGTTGGCATCTCCCCAGACATCTTCCAAATCCTTATTGTCGGTACCTGCCGCGCCGCTTTGATCCGTCCAGACGCTGCCGTCGTAACTGTAGATCGTGCCTTTCTTGCCGACCGCATAGACTTCAGTCGCCGACGCGGCCCAAACGCCAAATAGGTCTTCGTTGGTAAAGCCTGTATGAGAAATCCAGTTTGCGCCGACGAGCTGCAAGGATTCACCTTTCTTGCCTACGGCAAACGCCGTTGCACCGACCGCGTCGACATCGTTCAGGTCCTCATTGGTTCCGCTAAGCATCGCAGACCAGCTAGCACCGTCCCATTGGTAAATCGTGCCGTCCTTGCCAACCGCAATAACGTTACTGTCTGACGTACCGGAAATGCCGCGAAATTCCTTGTTGCCAATTTCTTCCGTCGTGCAGACCTGGGTCGAATTGGCTGGCCCTGCCAGCAAAACGATCATTCCGGCTATCGCCAAAAAATGGCTACAAAGTTGACTTCCGTTTGTGGTTTTCATCTAGGTTGCATCGGTAATCGTGCTTTGTATTCGCCGCGACACATAATCGGGAGTTCCATAGCTGCCCGATCGAGCGAACGCGTCGATCGTGTATACACGAACCGTGGCGGGACCTTCAGCATGGGTGCTGACGGCGCAGGTCGTGTCAACGATGAAACCTGCCAATCCGACCTCCGTTAGTGTTAGTGCCGAGCTCACACAGCTGCTGTTAATCAGCGCCTGATAGGCCGACCACTCAACACCAGCGCGTGCCGCCGCGTAAGCTCGCGCACTCTGCATGGCGAGTACAACGGTCTGGCTTTGGACGGCATTCAAACGCACTGCGACGACGCCGAGGGCTGCCAGAACAATCATCAGAAACAGCGCGGGCACCAACGATATGCCTTGTTGTCGCTTAATCGCCATCACCGCGTCTCACGGAACATTGTCGACGTGGACCTGGTGCAACAGTGACACCGATTCGCCGGTATCGGCGACCTGTAGCGCCAGCGACACGAGTCCTGCGCGTTGTGACGTGCCGGGTGCATAGAGAATGCTACAGCTCGAGACCTGGTCGGCAACCAGCGTTGAACTAGCGCCAGCGCCAAGCAGTTCGCCGTTGCTGTCGCGATCGCTTTGGTTTGCTGTGATCGCATAGCCTGAGTAGCGTACGAGTGTTCCGGTCACCGTGTCGCACAGATAGGAAATCGGCTGATCAATCAGGTACACACGCTTACCCGGCGACGCATAGGCAAATCGAAACGCCGGTGATAGCTGTATGTTGTCTTCGTCTGCGACGGTATCCGAGTCGATATCTATTTGCGTACCTGGCGGCGTAATGACGTTGGCAAGCTCGTAGGCGTCAGCACCGGGCACGCCAACGTTATAAATTGCCAGATAATGATTTGTCGATGAAAACGGACGTGTGATTCCGTTAAACGTGCCCATGCTATTGAATGCGTCGTCGGGCGCAGAAAATTGCAAACGCTTCGACGGATTGCCGGGAGGCGGACGATCGCGATAACGTACGCCGTCGACCGTGTTTAATAGTTCCAGCGCGACCACGCTACCAGACGTCGTCACGCGAACGCTGTTTGGCAGCGCCCGGCGGACATCTCTTGCGATGCGCCGCAGCGAATTTTCTGCGACGTCGACGAGTTCGGCGCGGCGGGTCTGATCGGTGTAGGCGCGAACAGGACCTGATATGAAAACCGCCATGAATGACACGACGATTGTCGTCAGCGAAATCGTGATGACGAGTTCGACAAGCGTAAAGCCGCGCTGTTGGCCAGGCATCGTATTAGAACCTCGTCCGGTAACCGCTTAACGCGAAATTGACATCGTTCGTGTGCGACACGACAACATCCACGCGAAACGCATCAGCCGCGGGAACCGCGGGCAATGCTGCCGATGCACCGACGCTGACGGCGACGTTATAGTTGCCCAAACCAGCCATTGGGTTGCCAAACTGATCGCGTGCACCCGCATCCGACAGGCCGTCATAGTCGTCGAGGTCATCGAAGTCTGCACGTGCCGCTTCTCCATCGACACCGTCCGGATCGGTCAGGGGCTTGAGCAGGATCTCCTCGAGATAGGCTTCGGCGATCGCCGCAGCTTGGTGACGAATCATCGGATCGGCACTACCGGCCGTGGTCATCGATATCACGCCGAGGATCGTGCTAGCTGCGATCGAAACGATCACAATCGAAACCAGCAACTCAACTAAAGTGGAGCCCTGCTGTTGTCGTCGGGAGAAAATCATGGCGTCACGACGAGGCCGCTTTCGGCCTGGATGGTCAGCGTATGGCTGCCGACACTGAGCGTTTGGTTGGCGGCCATTGTTGTCCGCCCGAGCGGGCTATATATAAGTGTCACGGCAGGCGCCGCGCTTATCCCGGCTGGCGCTGATCCGCTCATGACTTCGCCCGTGGATAGGCGAACCGGTGTCGGGAAGCTGGCGTCAGCTGGATCGCAATGACCCGCCTGTGGGGTTTGTTGCGCCAACGCATAGGATGTCGCGGCGACGTCCACCCGCACACCGCAGCCGCTCGCAATGGCGACCTTTTGTGCGTAACGCAACGCACTGACCAGCTCGTCGTAATAAGCGCGCTCATCGAACGCTGCGTTATCGAAGAATCTCGGTCCTGCAACCGTGCCCAATATCGCCAGAATGACAATGACGAGCACGACCTCGACGAGCGTGTAACCGTCGCTACACGACCTTGGCGCAGTCAATGGCGCAGACTGATGAGACGACTCTTGTGTGCGCACCGATTAACAACCGCTGACATCCACGCCGATTAGTGGTGCATTGCCGGCGACTGCGTCAGTGTATGAAACTTCACAAGTGCCACTGGCGCCGTCTTTGGTAAACACAGCCTGATCATTGGTGCCGTTGACGGTAACTGTATAACCCGTCATGTCAGCAAGCGTCAGCGCAATGTCCGTCGCGTCGGGATATCCTGATGTCAGATTAATCGAGTTGCCTTCCATCAGAATCGGGCTAACGCCCTGAGCCAACCAGACACTATGTGCAAGTGCCGCCGCGCTACGAATACCTCCGGAAATTCCTAAGGTTGTCGCTATGCGTGCTTCGCGTTCCAGCCCAACGAACCGTGGTATCGCAAATGCGGCAAGTATGCCCAAAATGGCAATTACAACGACCAGCTCGATTAACGTGAAACCACGCGCTTTCGTGTGTTTTGTTCCGTTCATAATTTTCTTCCTGTAAAACTCACGACCGCACCACCGGGCCTACACGGCTTCATTGCCGCCGGCCCGGCTCCTGTGCCGTACTCATCAGCAACCCGAAACGTCAACGGCGATTGCCGGCGGATTGTTGACGGCCGCTTGCGTGTACTCGACCTCGCAGGTACCGCCGGCACCGTCCTTTACGAACGTCGTCACAGGACCAGCCGTAGAGACCGTGAAGCCCGTTGAATCGGCGAGCGTATCAGCGATCGTGGCAGCATCCGGATAACCATTCACAATGTCGATGGGATTACCTTCCATGTTCACTGGCGTAGAGCCAGTTGCTAGAAATAGCCCATGTGCCATCGCGGCGGCACTGCGAACGCTCCCGGACAGTCCCTGTGTCGTTGCCGATCGTGCCTCACGTTCCAGCGATGCAAAACGCGGTATTGCGAACGCTGCGAGAATGCCGAGCAGTGCTATGACCACTACGAGCTCGATCAGCGTAAAACCGCCTTGTTTCCTAGTCTTCATCAATTACTCCTTCACTTTTCCATGTTTTCAAATAGGCCGGATCCATGCCCGGCATTGCTGAACTCTGTCCCTAGTGTCAATTCGACCTCGGTCCCGCCAACCACCGGGTGCCGGCGACACGCTCAAGGTGCACGCCATAAAGCTCGTCCCTGCTGGCCTCAAACCTCCCATCGCCGTCGTTGTCGGCAAATGCAACTCGTACCGTGAATGCCGGGTCTTCCATCGTCTCGTCACTGGTTCTTAAACCGAACGCCTCGCCCAGCCGATAGACCAGCTGTCGGCTCGCCTCATCGAAATACCAGTGCCGCGGCGACACCTCCGCCGCCTGTGGCCGAATCAGGGCCCCTACGTAGTTTGTCGGCGGCTGGGCCAAAAAATTAACCGGATTACTGCCCGCCAGCCCGGGAATACTGGCCGACTGACCGCGCACGATGCGCTTTGCGGCCTCCATCGTCAGCGTGCTGCGGAGCTGCCCCTCAACTCTAAGCACAGCAACCCGCTCGGCCTCGTCGATATACGGCAACAGGCGGTCGAGCGCGACGGCGACCAGAATGCTGATGATCGCAATGACCACGACAAGCTCGAGCAGCGAAAATCCGATTTGTCGCAGCATGTTCAGCCCGCCCTCGCTCGTCCGATCATGTCCCACATCGGCAGGAACACGCCGAGTGCAAGTACCAATACGATGGCGCCAACCGATACGATCAGGATCGGCTCAAGCGCTGCGCTGAGGTTGTCGAGGTCATAGTCGACCTCGCGCCGATAGAATTCCGAGGCTTCGTCCATCAATTCCGGCAATGCGCCGGTTTCCTCGCCGAGCGAAATCATTTGCATTATCAGTGGCGTGAACAGGCCACTTGTTCTTGCCGTTCTCGACAGCGATTCGCCGCGTTCGATGCCGGAGCCAAGCGCCGTGAGTTTTTCGCCGAGCCAGACATTGCCGATCGAACCCGACACAGTACGTAGCGTTTGATTAATTGGCAGCCCGGCTGACAACGACACGGCCAACGAACGTGTAATGCGCGACATAGCTGCATTGCGCACGATGATGCCGGTAACCGGGATGCGTAGCTTTAGTCTGTCCCATTTAAGGCGGCCGGTCTCTGTCTTTACCCAGTAAGACAGCCCGACAACACCTGCTGCCACGGCCGCGAACATGAGGCCCCAGTAGTTCACTACGAAATTGGACGTACCAATGATGATTTTCGTGGGCAGCGGAATGTTATCTCCAAGCGTTCGGAATATTGGTTCGAAGTTCGGGATCACAAAAACCGTGATTATTCCCAACGCGACAGCGACGGCTGCTAGCACAACAATTGGGTAACGAACGGCCGCTTTTACACGGTCGCGCACGTCCATTTCCATGCTCAGGTATTCATACAGTCGCTGGAATGACGTTTCGAGTGTGCCGCTCGACTCTCCGATCTCGACGAGATTAATAAATAGTTGCGTGAAAATTTTCGGATGCGCGGCCATCGACGGCGCCAGTCCGCGACCCGACTCGAGACTCGACAAGATTTCGACCAGTGCGGCTTTCAGGACCTCATTGTGCGTTGTCTCCATGAGCCCTTTCAGGCCGCGCAGAAGTGGCAGACCGGCACGTGTGATCGTGTACATCTGGCGACAAAACATGATCATGTCTTTTGTCGTTGGCTGCCCGCCTCCCATGCGCAGCCAGATATCGTTCACCGTCAGCGTGCTCTTTTGCGCGAGGTCACGTATTTCAACCGGCGTGATACCGATACTCAGCAATCGTCCGGCGACGGCATCGGCCGATCCGCCGTGCAGCTGGCCTGTTACCAGGTCACCGTCAACCGATCTGCCTTTGTATGCATATTCAGCCATCGGACGTCTCGCCCACGGCCGATTCAGCCTCGATGTCGTCTTCATCATCTTCATAGACGCCTTCGAGGCCGCCGACGATCCGTATGACTTCGTCAATCGTTGTGATTCCGTCAATGGCATAGTCGAGCGCACAGCGCACTAACGGCACATAATCCTTTTTCCTTTCGGCCGCCTTGGTAAAGCCCGTCAGATCTTCGCAGCGCAAAGCATCGGTTAGACTGGTATCCATCTCGAGTAATTCATAAACGCCGATACGGCCGCGATACCCTGTCAGATGACAATGGTTGCAACCGTGTCCATGCATGAATTTGAGCTTCGCCGCTTTTTTAACGCCGACCTGGCTTTGCAGCCATACGCGTTGCCCCATTGACAGTTCCGCCGACTCTTTACAGCTTTCGCAAACCCGGCGCACCAGTCGTTGAGCAATAATGCTCTGCAGTGCCGCTGCAATCAGGTAACCGGGCGCGCCCATGTCGAACAAGCGATTTGCGGTCGCGACGGCGCTGACGGTATGTAGCGTCGAAAACACCAGATGACCCGTCATCGCCGCACGCAGACCAATATCGACTGTTTCCCGATCGCGCATCTCGCCGACCAAAATAATGTCGGGATCCTGACGCAGCGCCGTACGCAGCACGCGACCGAAATCCAGTCCGATTTGCGCGTGTATCTGCACTTGGTTAATTCGTTGGAGTCGATACTCGACAGGGTCTTCGGCGGTGATGATTTTGGTCGACGGATCGTTGACGTGATTCAGTGCTGAATACAACGTCGTCGTTTTGCCACTGCCCGTCGGCCCGGTAACCAATATCATCCCGGCGGGACGTTCAATAATTCGGTGGAAGCGCTCGAGGATCGACGCCGGCATGCCGAGTTTCTCGAGGGTCATTAGATTCGCGCTTTGGTCCAAGAGCCGCATGACGATCGCTTCGCCATGCTGCACCGGTAGAGTCGATACGCGGACATCGAGCGTGGAATCAATCACCTGGATTGAGAATCGCCCATCCTGAGGCAGTCGTTTTTCGGATATGTCCAGACCACTCATCAGTTTGAGGCGCGTCACCAGCGCGCTGCCGACACGACGGCCTTCGATCACGTGTTCTTGAAGGACACCGTCCACGCGCTGTCGGATTCGCAACACCGTTTCGTCGGGTTCGATATGGATGTCGGACGCTTTAACTTGTACCGCATCGCGGAACATCGACCGCAGCAGTTTAAGGACCGGCGCTTCCTCAGAATCCTCATCAGCGGTCAGCTGATCAAGATCGATGCGATCCTCGCCGAGTTCTTCTTTGACTTCAGCGGCGAGCGCGTCAATTTCGTCGGTGCGCCGATATACGATGTCGATCGTGCGCAGCAGCTCGGTTTCATTAACCAGCGCAACCTCGACCTGTTGGTTGAGCTGCCGGCACAATTCATCGTAGGCGAACAGATCGGTCGGGTCTGCCATGCCGACGAGCAATATGTCGCGCCTCTTTTTCAGCACCAGCGATCGCAACCGGCGTGCCTGCACTTCCGGAAGTAACACGACCGTTTTTTTGTCCAGGTCGATGGCGCCCAGGTCGAGGAATTCGATGCCGAGGCGTTTTGCGAGGAAATGATGCAGATCATCCTCGCTGATCGCGCCAACCTCCGTTAGCGAACGGCCAAGTTTGTAACCGGACTTTTTCTGAAATGCCAGTGCCTCGTCGAGCTGTTGCTGCGAAATTCGGCCGGCTTCCAACAACAATTCGCCCAGACGCAATTTCTTGCGGCTATTGAGTCTCGCAACCGAAGTGCCTGGTGTACTCATTCGTCGATACCTGAGCCTACCAATCGGCAGTCTGCTGCACTCGTTCGAGCGATTCGCCGGCCAGCGTCGTCCAGACGTCGTCGTTATCGACGACAATGGGCTTTAATAGAATGACCAGCTCGGTCTTTTGCTCAATCGCACGTGTGCTTTTGAAGAGGTGCCCAAGGCCCGGGATCTTACTTAGCAGCGGCGTCGCAAAGTCCTCGTCGCTGCTAGAGTTTCGCATCAGCCCACCGATGACGATAATTTGGCCGCTGCGCGCTTTGACGATGCTGTCAGACTCACGGATCTGGCTGAACGCGAGCGGCAAGGTATCGGTTTCGCCGGACACGGTCAGAATCTTTTGCTGATCGGTTACTTCACTGACGGTCGGATGGATGTGCAACGTAACCTCACCGTTTTCGCTGATTTGCGGTGTCACGTCGAGCGCAATTCCCGAGAAGAACGGCGTCAAAGTGACATCCCGTGACGTCGTCGATGAAGTGCCGGTAACTGTATTACTCGCAATATCGGTGACGAAGAATTCATCGGTACCGGCTTTGATGACGGCCTTTTGATTATTCAACGTTGAAACGCGCGGGCTCGACAGAACGCGCGTCTCGCCCTGCAGCTCTAATAATTCGAGGAACGCATTGAAGTCGCCGATATCGAACGCCATTGCGAATGCACCGCCGAGGGTTGTCGTCGTGAATCCGGTGGTTTGTGTACCCGGCTCGATCGTGATTGGCGCGCCGCCGAGATCGGCCGGGTCCCCTGTAAATCCGTGTGGTGGCGCAGACTGGCCAAATGTATAGGTGTCGCCGCTGCTGTTCTGCGCCACGGCGACCCAGTTGATGCCAGCACGAAAAGCATCGCTAAGGTTGACTTCAACGATCTTCGCCTCAAGAACGACCTGCCGCTGTGCAATATCCTGGATCGTTGCAAGGTACTCGCCGATACTCCTGAGTTTGTCAGGCAGCGCCGTGACCACGACGACTCCGGTTTGCGAATTGACCACGACTTGGTGTCCAGGGCTGCTGCCAACCATTTCCGCCAGCGTGGATTTGATCTCTGCCCAGAAATCTGCTTCGTAATTGGTTTCGATACGCGAGCCGCTGAACTGCTTCGAATCGCCTGACGACCCGCCCAGGTCTGACGGCTCTATGCCGCGATTGATCGAGCCGGCGCCGCCATGCGAGCTCCGGGCTCCTTCACTAACCTGTCCCGAACTGATTCGGGTACGCGATACGCCTGATCGTTGCAAATTGAGATAATTTATTTGAAAAATTCGGCTCTGTAGCGTTGCTGGAAACACGATGTAGCCGGCCGCGCTGCGTCGATAGTGATACCCGTAGACCTCGCTAACGACATCCAGCACTTCCGCAACCGTGACGCTCTTCAGCATCAACGAAATGTCACCACTGACGTTCGGATGCACGACGATGTTGTGCGGCGTCTCGTCAACGAGCGCCATGAAGAAAGCTTGTGCGGGCGTCGCATCGGTATTGATGTCGAAACGATCTTCAGTTTCAGCCGCTGTTTCAGCCTCTATCGCCGCGGCCAGTGGCTCTGCGGCCTGCGGTAGGGGTGGCGGTGGCTGTGACGCGACTTCGAGCGCGGCTTCGATGTTGCCCTTGGTTTCCTCGCCGCGTGCAAGTCCTGAGTCTTTGGCGGGCATCAGCGCATCGCAGCCGGTCATCAGGACGACGGCCAATCCCGGGAGCAGTAACTTATTTAACATGAGTGTTATATCCTGAGTCTTCATTGGCGCGAGCCCCCGCTGTTCAGTCGCAACGTTATCTCCTGGCCATCCACGTCCAGTTTTAGTTCGCGTTTCTCAATTGAGATTACAGTGGCGCCATTGACGCGCCCGCCGACGCCAATCCGTTTGCCGTTAATAATCGCGATACGTCGTTCATCCGAAACGATGATCGCGTTGACTTTGTATCGCGGCGCGGACGCGGCGAGCGCCTCACGTGCGGTGTACGGTCGGGTTGGGTCGCGCAGCGCCTCGCCTGCAAATCCCGTAGCGCTGATAGCGAGAAGCGCCAGCGTTGAGCAAACAATAGAGACGCGGCCGTTAGGCACCGATCCACTCCTCCTCCAGACTTAGGGTGCTGACTTCAAGACGCACGCGATTGCGCGGGTATTCGATAACTTCGAGATCCAAAACCTGCCAGTACAAGCGCCAAGGCATGGCTTCGATTTCCGTTAAATAGTCGAGGCAATCTGTAAAACTGCCTTCGAGCTCGATCTCTAGTCCATGACGATAAAAGGTGTTGCCGACAGCTTCCTCGTTCGCCGACAACAACTCTGGCGTGGTATTACGAATACTCACTAACGACAAGCTGGTCTGTTCACTGAGAATTTCTTCCAACACCTGCGCCATTTCTGCCGGGTCGATCAACTCTGCCGCATAGGTACCCAGACTTGCGTTAACCTCGTCAATGCGCTGTCGCAACACGCCGATGCGCGCGCGTTCTTCGCTGCCGGCGCCCGCTATTTGTAATATTTGGTCCTCAAGATTCTGGTGCGCGGTATCGACTCGTTGCTTCATTGATTCGAGTTCAATGCGACTGGCGTCGGCACGTTGCCCGAGTGGTTCCATCAACAACATGTGCCAAATGCTGGCGATGACTGCCATCATCGTGATCAAAACCAACAGGCGCTCACGTCGCGACAACGCATCTATTTTTGCCAACACCGGCGCAAGCTTTTCCTGAAATTCCTCGATTTGGCTCATCGATCGCTCCTTGCACTGTCGGCGAGCAACACCTGACTATCCATCGAGAACGTTAGAGCGGATTGATTTTCGTCAATCGGATTATCGATCTGAAACCGGTGAAAACGCTGTTGCGCAAATGCCGGTTCGGCAGTTAGCTCCTGTACGTACAACGGAATCAATTCAGCGCGCAGGGCACGGCCCTCGATACGCGTCTGGTCACGCATTGCCGAAAGCACGAAGTGCGTAAGCCAAATGCCATCGACATCCTGCCGAGCGAGCGCCCGCAGCTGCCCGGAAAAACCCTTCGTATCACCGAGCGTGGTTCCTTGAATCAGAGCCAATGCGGCCTGGCGTTCAGCCAACATTCGCGACGCATCCTCAAGCTGTTGTGCCCAACTCTGTTCGCCGGTAATCGACGTGATCAACGGACGCACGTTTTGTAAGCGCTCGAGGGCTGAAGTCTCCTGGCGCGCGACAATGGCGAGTTCGCGGTCTGTGTCTGTCACGCCGTTATGCGCGAACACGTAAATCATCGTCAATACAAACAGCAAAACGCCGGCTGCCTGAAACATGAACATCGATTGAAACGCGTTCGTTTCGGGGCGAAATTCGGCGCTATACAGATTGATTTGCTGATTCATCACGCAGCGACCGCCCGAGTTGCCTCGTTTGAGCGAAGGGCGGCACCAATCGCCAACAGGCAATCGCTCTGTACATCCGGCCTGATCTCGGTCCCAACGGTGAACAGATCATCGAGATTCAGCCGACTGACTTTGATGCCGAGGTTTTCGGCGAGCGTGTTTGCGTGTGTATCGAGATTGTGGCCTGGGCCGAGCACGAGCTCGTTGACCGGTCTACAGTCGTAATGGCTTTCGTAGTAGTCGAGCGAGCGCTGAACCTCCAGTGCGACGCCCGCCGAGCGCTCCAACAGCGAAAACACATCATCATCGGCGTCGGCGAGTTCGCCCCTGCGGGTTTCGATGCGCCGAATCATGTATAGGACTCCTCTGCGAGTAATCGTCAGATAGCCGCAATCGTCGGTAAAATGCAGAAACGCCGCGCCGTCGGCATCCTGTGGCAGCTGGGTCGCAACGTTGCGTATGCACAGTTCAGGAATGTCGATCACATCCGGATACAGTTTCGCGTTCTTGACCCGATCGATCGCCTTCACGATTTCGTCGTGGTGCGCGACGACCGCATAAATCATCGGTCGCGCACCGGGGTTTGCGGGCGCCGGCATTTCGAATGTTTCGACGACCGCGTCGTCAATTGGAAATTCGATCAGGTGCTGAATTCGCCAACGGACGGCCTGCTGTATCTCTGCGTCCGGAACGTTCGGTGCCTCGATGAGCTGTAGCGAATACGCGTCTGCGTCGAGGACGGTGGAGACTCGCGCTTCGCGCAAGTCCTTATGTCCGATGCCTGAATGCGAGTCCCGGGCCCAATCGATGTCGTCGCTCGTGTCTTCGACATTGTCGGCGTCCACTTTTACGGTGCCGTCAGCGAGGCGGCGGACCACAGCGAGCTCGATCCGCGAGCCGTCCTGCATTACGCCGGCTCGTACGTTCGCTGAGTGCGCTTTTTTGAATCGTCGCAACATAGCCCGGCATCCGCCGTTATTTACAAAACGTAAATCCAGTATCGGTAGCGGGGCCCCGATCTTTAGGGGCCCGAGTCGCTATGAACCCCATGAACACTGGCCCGGACGCGATTTTGAGAGGCCCCTCACAGCCGCCGGCAGCGCAGCCGACGATATGTAAAGAATTGCCGTTCTCAGCCGATAAATGCCTAAGAACTGGGCTGCATGTTCGGCCCGCGGCCAAAGCTGATACGCAACATTTTTTGTTTAATTACAAGTGGTTACGAAATATGGAAGGTAGTTATAACCCGGCGCTGGTGGCGTTCTCCTACGTCGTCGCCGTTGCCGCCTCCTACACCGCACTGGAATTGTCCCGGCGCGTATCCAAATCCAGCGGCGCTAATGCCACGATGTGGCTGCTTGCCGGCGCTGTGTCGATGGGCATCGGCATTTGGACGATGCATTTCATTGGCATGCTGGCATTCAGCCTGCCGATGCAATTTAGCTACGACGTTTGGATCACGGTGCTGTCACTGCTCGTTGGTATTGCCGCGTCGGCGTTTGCAATTTTCGTTGCGTCCCGCAGAAAAAATAGTCTGGTGAAAATCGGCTTTAGTGGTCTGCTACTGGGATCTGGAATTGCGTCGATGCACTACACCGGCATGGCTGCGATGGAAATGCAAGCAACAATCAGCTACGACACAAAGATCGTTGCATTGTCTGTCGCAATCGCTGTAGCTGCCGCATGTGCTGCGCTGTGGATCATGTTCACCCTGATTGACAGCAAAAGTTCGCATATCGGCAAATTGAAGCTCGGCGCAGCCATGATAATGGGCGTCGCAATTTGCGGCATGCATTACACCGGCATGGTCGCTGCCATCTACACGCCGACTGCCGACATGATTGCCTCGGATGAGCCGTCGAACCATGTCTGGCTTGCGATGTCAGCTGGCGGGATGGCGCTGATGATTCTCGGCTTTACTCATCTAACTATTTTTTTCGAGCGACAGCTGTCAATCGAGCGCGGCGAACATCGAAAGGCTGAGCAAAAAGCTGTTCGACTCAGCGATGTCCTCGACGAATCTTCGAACGAAATTTACTTTTTTGACTCGGAATCGCACCGGTACGTACACGTCAACCGAGGCGCACTTAACAATCTCGGTTACACACATGACGAGATAACTCAGATGACGCCGCTAGATCTGAATCGGCATGAAACGATCGCTGCACTCAATGAACGTCTGCACCCTTTGCGCAGTGCCAAAGAAAAAGAACTTCGATTCGAAGCAGTACACACGCGCAAAGACGGCTCCGAATACAACATTCAAGCGCACCTACAGTTATCGACAGTGACAGAGCCACCGATGTTTGTCGCGATCGTATCCGACATTACTGATCAAAAAGACATCGAACTGCAGCTCGTACAGGCCAAAAAAATGGAATCCATCGGCCAACTCGCAGCCGGTATTGCTCATGAAATCAATACGCCCGCACAATTCGTTGGCGATAATACGCGTTTCATTAAAGATGCATTTTCCGACCTGATCGGGCTCAGCGATAGCTATAGCAAGCTTTTCGAGGCGGTAAAGGAAGACAACGTTACTCCAGAAACGATCGAACAGGTGTCGCAGTCAATCAAGGCGGCCGATGTCGATTATTTGGTTGATGAAGTCCCTATGGCAATCGATCAATCGCTGGACGGAATCTCGCGAATTTCGAATATCGTTCGGGCAATGAAGGAGTTTTCTCACCCCGGCGGCAGTGAATGCGAGAGCACCGATCTGAATAAGGCGATTAATAACACAATCACCGTTGCGTCTAATGAGTGGAAATACGTGGCGATAGTCGACACGCAACTCGCGGATGATCTACCACCGATCGTTTGTTACCAACAAGAGATCAATCAGGTCATGTTGAATCTTATTGTCAATGCCGCACATGCTATTGAAGCTGGACGCAATGACACCGACGCCGACAAAGGCACGATTACGATTACGACGAAGTCACTCGACGACGCGATCGAAATCACAGTAATGGATACTGGCTGTGGAATTCCAGAGGATATAAGAGACCGTATTTTTGATCCGTTTTTTACGACCAAAGAAGTGGGCAAAGGGACCGGTCAAGGCTTGGCAATAAGCTACAAGACTGTCGTCGAAAAGCACAACGGATTCCTTGGCGTCGATTCAACACCCGGCAAGGGAACGACATTCACAATACGACTACCGCTGATCGCCGATGAACCATTGAGCGATGAGGAAGCCGCCTGATGCGTGTCATATTCATAGACGACGAGCCAAATGTCTTAAGTGGATTGCGCCGCATCCTGCGGCCATTGCGTGACGAATGGCAGATGGAATTCGAAACTGACGGCAATGCCGCCTTAAAAACACTTGAGAATTCGCCCTGCGATGTCGTCGTCAGTGACATGAAAATGCCGGGCATGGACGGAGCGGAGTTACTATCGGCCATTCGTGATAAGTATCCGGAGTCCATTCGGATAGCTCTATCCGGCGAAACTGACTCTCACATGATCTATCGTTGCGTTCAGCACGCACATCTGTATCTGGCCAAACCCTGCGACGCCGATATGCTGATTGGCGCCGTCAAACGCGCGTTCACGCTGCGTGACTTGATGCAGGATGACAAACTGCAGGGCATTGTTGCCAACATGTCGTCGCTGCCCAGCCTTCCGGAACAGTACGAGAAAATAATGCGGGAGCTTCAATCCGAGGATCCATCGCTGCAAAAGGTCGCGGAAATCGTCGAATCCGACGTCGCGATGTCGGCAAAAATTCTGCAACTCGTAAATTCGGCATTCTTCGGCCTCGCGCGACACCTATCTTCTCCGGCCGAGGCAGCAATGTACCTCGGTGTGGATGTGCTGAAGTCGCTGGTTCTGACAACCGGCGTATTCTCACAATTTGATAACGCCGAAGTAAGTACGGCGACACTCAAATCTATCTGGAACCACAGCACACAGGTCGGCGGCCTCGCCAAGAAGATCGCTCTAGATCATACCGGTGACAAATTGATTGGCGATTATGCGTTGATGGGCGGGCTGCTTTCGAACGTCGGCAAACTCGTTATTGCGGCGAACTTCCCCGAGCAGTTTATTGAGATCGCCAAAGCAACGGCGAATAGCGAGAAACCTGAGTGCGAGCTGGAAGCCGATCTCATCGGCCATAGCCATACAGATATCGGCGCGTATCTGATTGGCCTATGGGGCTTGCCAAATCCGGTCATAGAATGCGTTGCCTATCATCATCACCCGGCGGACTGCGTAGATGCAGGATTCACACCGCTAACCGCGGTACATGTCGCAACGGCGATTGTCGATGCGAACGGCGGGCAAGAACTGCCAGGACTTGACGATGACTACATCGAGAAACTAGGAATTGCCGACAATATTCCGGAATGGGTCAAACTCAACGGCGAGCTCGAATCGAAAGAGCAGGAGCCTGACGATGAGTAATAAAATCCTGTTTGTCGACGATGAACCAAATGTATTGCAATCGATTCGACGCAGCTTGCGCAAGCAATTCGATCTCGATACTGCAGAAGGCGGCGAAGAAGCATTGCGGATGCTGAAAGCGAATGGCACGTACGCAGTTATCGTTTCCGATATGCGCATGCCCGGAATGAACGGGGTTGAATTACTATCGCAAGCAAGAAAGGACTCGCCGGACACGGTACGCATGATGTTGACCGGCAACGCCGATCAGCAGACGGCGGTCGACGCGGTCAATCACGGCGATATCTTTCGCTTTTTGAACAAGCCTTGCGAACCGACGTTCTCATCAAGGCAATCACAAGCGGGCTACGGCAACACGAACTAATTACGGCTGAAAAAGAGCTGCTGCAAAACACTTTGCGCGGCAGCATAAAAGCACTCGCCGACGTCTTATCGCTGTCAAATCCGGAAGTGTTTGGCCACACCACACGCTTCAAGTCTCGTATTCGCCTTACCGCTGAGAAGATGGGGCTGCCAGATGTATGGCACTATGAAAGTGTCGCGATGTTGTCGCAGATAGGCTGTGTAGGGGTACCGCAAGATCTCGTCCGACGCAAAGTGGGCGGTCATAGTCTGGCGAATGACGAACTGGCCGAATTTGCCGCGCATGCTGGGATCGGGGCCGACCTAGTCAAGTCGATCCCGCGGATGGAAGCAATTGCCGAGGCGATTCGATACCAGGAGAAGAATTACGATGGCACCGGTTTCCCTAAGGACCGTGTCAAAGGCAATGACATTCCATTGGCCGCCCGATTATTAAAAGTCGTTCTCGACTTCGACGGTCTCGAATCATCTGGTGCTCCGGCGGAAGTTGCGATCGAGCGCTTGAAAAACCAGGCGAGCAAATATGACCCGTCTGTACTTGCAGCGTTTGAAGAGTCCGTTCGCCAAGATCTGGCGCCGACGACAATTGCGATGAATATTATGAAACTGACTGACGACATGGTCCTGGCCGAAGACGTTAAGACGGCTGATAACACGTTGCTAATTGCGAAAGGCCAAGAGACGACGCTGTCGGCGCGCCGCCATTTACAGAACTACCGGGACAAGGGCTTAATCGGCGACACCGTCATTGTGCACGAGAATAAAGCCTGATTTTTTGGGACATTCGTCGGGGCTCCCATGTCTTGAACCCATGATAATATCGGCCAATGAGCACCGCTGCCGACATACTGAAACCACTGCCCGGCGTCATCGAACCCCGCTGGTGGCCAGGCGAAGAGGTCCTACCGCCCACATCGTATACCATCGATGGCAGCGGCTACGCGATGAAGGAATCCGACCTTGCAGAGGATTCGGCGCTGTCACGGCGAATGAATCAGGTATTCGACGACGTCGGCCTGGTGTGGCTTCGCAACACCGGCCTTACCGACCTGCAATCGATGCGGCGTTTTGCAAAACTCGTCGTCGAGAACGAGATGCGCTACGAGGGCGGTGCTAACCCGCGCGACGATCTTGAACCCAACGTCTATGAAGTGGGCGCGCCGCTGACGGCATGGCTGCACTATCACCACGAGATGGCCTACGTCTCACACAGTACCCGCATGCTCGCATTCCTTGGCAATAAGGCTATTGCCGGCAAAGGGGCGACCTACGTGTCGGATAATCTGCAGGTGACCGACGCCATTCTTGCAACAGAATTTGGGCAGAAGCTAAAAGAACTCGGCCTGTGCTATCACCGCAACCTGACCGATCGCGAACAGTTCCGCGATCGCGATCCCATCGGCGTCTACAACCATTGGCAAAAATCGATGCTGACCGACGATCCGGATGAGGCGATGGAAACAGCGCGCTCGCGTGGTCTCGACGTCGAATGGGGAGCGAATCGATTGCTGAAAACGCGTTATTACATATCGGCATTCGAGTATTTTCCGCAACTCGACCGTAATGTTTTGTATAGCAGCGTCGCGGATGACGGCATGTGGTTCGACACATGGCCGAATGTCATGCACCTGCCCTTCAGCGAGCGCCCGCTTGCCCTGACGTTTGGCGACGGCACTGCAATGACACGCGCTGAGAAACAACAGTTTGTCGATGTCTATGATCGATTCGGATTGCCCGTCGATTGGGCCGATGGCGACGTACTCATTGTCTGCAACTATCGATTTGCCCACGGCCGCCCCGGGATTCACCTTGAAGACCACGAAGAGCGCGAACTCGGCGTACTCATTGGCGAAGCTTATGAGCGTATCGGCGATGTCGACGGCAAATGGTAGTTTCCTAAACGCCAAGAATCCTGCCCTATGAAAAATGTACTGGCACCGGTTGCGGCCCTGCTCATCGGCGTGTCGATCCTGTTTACCGGAAAGGGTCTGCAGGGAACCCT
>Ga0224508_10000686_pt1 | contig 32598 bp, 29 predicted proteins | sample SF_Jan12_sed_USG_4_FD_170157 | JGI IMG/M metagenome (GOLD analysis project Ga0224508, IMG submission 170157) | Sediment microbial communities from San Francisco Bay, California, United States - SF_Jan12_sed_USGS_21 | ecosystem: Environmental > Aquatic > Marine > Sediment | place: USA...
TGATTTCGCGGTGCTATCCGACATTCTCGGCGACGAAGATCATCTGGGTGATATGGATTTCAAGGTTGCCGGATCTACCGAAGGCATTACCGCATTGCAAATGGATATCAAGATTGACGGTATCACCACCGAGATCATGCAAAAGGCACTGGACCAGGCAAAGGATGGGCGCTTGCATATCCTGGGTGAAATGGCGAAGGTCATTTCCGAAAGCCGTGAAGAAATGTCTGAATACGCGCCACGCCTGATCACCTTTAAAATTAATCCTGAAAAAATTCGCGATGTGATCGGTAAGGGCGGGGCAACGATCCGTTCGATTACCGAGGAAACCGGTGCCACGATCGAGGTTGATGATGACGGCATGGTGAAAATCGCGTCGGTTGAGAAAGCCGCGGGTGATGAAGCCAGGCGCCGCGTCGAGCAGGTGACCGCCGATGTTGAGGTTGGCGTCATCTATGAAGGCAAGGTTGCCAAGATCATGGACTTCGGTGCCTTTGTTAACATCTTGCCGGGCAAGGATGGGCTAGTGCATATCTCGCAAATTTCTGACGAACGCGTCGAAAACGTCAGTGACAAACTGTCGGAAGGCGACATGGTTAAGGTCAAGGTGCTTGAAGTTGATCGGCAGGGTCGTATTCGCCTGAGCATGAAGGCTGTCACCGAAGGCGAGGCCGCTGCGGTCTAGCTAAGTAAGTAATAGTCCAGGTAACGAAGGGGAAACAATGTTTCCCCTTTTTTGTGCCTGCAAGGAATGTTGATTCTAGTTTAAAACCTGAGCTTCGAAGTTGAAGCGCAGCTGCGAGTGACTGATAACTGTGGTTTAGCCTGGGCTCTGCGGTATTCCGCGAGTAGAGATTTAAAGTAGTTTGAATAGCGCACCGCAGTAGGGGCACCTGGCTTCGCCACCATTCTCCGCAACGGGAATATAAACCTTAGGATGTGAATTCCACAAACTGGAACCTTCCTGCGGGCAGTGGATTGGCAAATCATCCATTTTAACTTCAACTGCGGTTTTCGCATTGGGTGTCGAAAATGCGCCCTGATTAGATGCTGTATCTGGATTGACCATGGATTATCTATTTTATAAAAGTTAGCAAGTCTAGGTATTTTTCGTTACGACCATGCACCAGATCAAAATAATCGGATTGCAGGCGCTCGGTTATCGGGCCGCGCGTGCCACTGCCAACAGGTCGATTATCAAGCTCAGCAATAGGTGTGACCTCTGCCGCGGTGCCCGTGAAAAAAGCTTCGTCGGCAACATAAATTTCATCGCGTGTGAGTCGCTTTTCAATAATCTCCAGGCCCTGGTCTGCGGCGAGATTGAAAATGGTCTTGCGCGTAATGCCGTTTAATGCGGTTGTCGTTTCAGGCGTATAGATTACGCTATCGCGAATGACAAAGATATTCTCACCGCTGCCTTCGGCGACATATCCTTCAGGGTCGAGCAACAGGGCCTCGTCGTAACCGTCTTTCAGTGCCTCACCGAGTGCGACCATCGAGTTGATGTACTGTCCGTTTGCCTTGGCCTTGGTCAGGGCGATATTCGGATGATGGCGCGTATAGGAAGAGGTCTTGATGCGAATTCCTTTTTCCAGTCCCTCCTGGCCAAGGTAGGAACCCCATTCCCAGGCGGCGACGATGCAGTGCACGCTCAGGTTGTCAGCGCGCAAACCCATGCCCTCGGAGCCGTAAAAGACCATCGGCCGGATGTAGGCGCTTTCAAGATCATTGTCGCGTACCGCGGCGACCTGGGCCTCCATCAATTGCTTTTTGTCAAAAGGAATCGCCATGCCGAGTACCTTGCAGGAATCCAGCAGGCGCGAGGTATGCGCGTCCAGCGCGAAAATTGCAGTACCCTGGTCGGCATGATAAGCACGCACACCCTCAAAGCAGCCCATGCCATAGTGCAAGGTGTGGGTTAAGACGTGTACCGTGGCATCACGCCAGGCGACCATTTCGCCGTCAAACCAGATGAAGCCATCGCGATCATCCATCGACATTTTCAATTCTCCTGCAAGCTGAAACATTCGTTCCAGCAGTTAACAACATGGTTTACCTGCTCAGCAATTATTTCGGCGTCAACTTCGGCGGACTGGTTTTGCAGCACGGATTCGTGCAACAACCGATGATAGGTCTGGTAAATTTCAACCAGTTGCGATTGCGAACTGGTGATCAGATTTAACCGAAATAACTCGTTTAGCAGGCGAATATTATCAGAATATAAACAATCGGAGCCAATATTATTTGCCTCTGCAAGCACCCAGAATTGCACCAGGAATTCGATGTCGACCATACCGCCGCGAGATTGTTTCAAATCTATACGCTCACCCTCCGGGGGGCGCTTGTTGCGATATATCCGTTCCCGCATTTCAGCGATATCATGGCGCAGTTTGTCAAGGTCGCGCGGTATCCTGAGTACCTGTTCGCGGATGCGATTAAACTCGGGCACCAGGGCCGGGTCACCGGCAACCACGCGGGCGCGTACCAGCGCCTGGTGCTCCCAGGTCCAGGCCTTTTCCAGCTGGTAACGCAGGTAGGCCTGCGTCGATGATACCAGCAGACCCGAAGATCCTTCCGGCCGCAGCCTGGAGTCGATTTCATAAAGTTTGCCCGACGCTGTCAGTACGCTGGTCATGGAAATAATTTTCTGTGCCAGGCGCGCAAAATAGGTCGAGTTTTCGACCGACTTGTCACCGTTGGTATGCTGTTGTTCACCCTCGGAGTCGTGCAGGAAAATAAGGTCGAGGTCCGACTGGTAGTGCATCTCGGAGCCGCCAAGCTTGCCGTAGCCCACGATCCCGAAATTTGCCTTACGGCGGATTCCGGCAACACTGCATTCTGGTATGCCGAACTGTTGTTGCAAGGCTTTTTCGGCTAGCTGGTAGACTGACTCCAGCACGACCTCCGCGAGTTCACTGAGGCAGCGGCTAACCTGGTCGGCGTCGATCTCTTCGGCCAGCTCCGCGCAGGCGATCACCAGGGTTTGTTCGCGTTTGAATAATCGCAGGCTATCAAGTTCGAGCTCGGTATCGCCCTCGATGTTGGCAAGCTGCTGTTGCAAACGCTGCAGTAAAACTGCTTTATCGAATCGGTTCTGGTCACCCGCCTGGATCAGGTTCTCGAGCAACATGGGGTACTGCGAGACTTCCCCGGCAATCCAGGCACTTTTTTCGAACAGGGAGGAGAGTTTTTGCAATAAGGCCTGGTTCTGAAACAGCAGTTCAAAATAGACACTGCGTCCCGCTATCGATGAAAACAAGCGCATGAAACGTTGAAACAGGATATCGGGATTGGCACTGGGTCGAATGGCCTCGATCAAAATCGGCATCAGGGTGCCGAAGCGCTGCTTGGCCTTGGCTGACATAAAGCTCCAGGCTTTAGATTGCAGGAACCGGTTGAGCAGCTGGTTAATAGCCTCCGCCTTGTCGATATTGGATTTAGTGATGAACTCCCACTCTCTGCTGTCGTCGGTAGCGTCGGCGAAACCGTCGTCAAGAACCGGTTCAGCAATAGATGCGACTTCCTGTTTGAACAACTCGCTAAAATAAAAACTGACCCGGTCCCGATGTTGTTGCAGTTGAACAAGCAGCGTATCCCAGTTGGCAATGTTCATGGTCTTGGCAATGCGGGCCTGTTGCTCCAGGTTATCCGGTAAATCATGGGTTTGCTGGTCGTTGTACATCTGGATGCGATTTTCAAGCAACCTTAGAAAGCAATAGGCTTCACGCAGTTTTTGAATGGTTTCGCTATCGACAATTTCATCTTGCTCGAGCGCGTCAAAGCAGGCAAAAATCCCGGTCTTCTGTAACTGGTGATTACGTCCGCCCTTCAGGATTTGAAATGCCTGCACGAAAAACTCGATTTCCCGAATCCCGCCCTGGCCAACCTTTATATTGACTCGCATCCGTCCGGATTTCGCCTGCGAATCAATCTTTTGCTTGAGCCCGGCAAGGCCATCAAACACCCGGTAATCGTGATACTTGCGGTACACAAAGGGTTTGAGCATTGATACAAGGTATTTGCGACTGGCCTCGCTACCCGTTAACACGCGAGCCTTGACCATGGCATACTGTTCCCACTCGCGCCCGTGTAGCTGGTAGTAGTGCTCGAGCGCACTGTGACTCAGGGCCACCGGTCCGGATTCCCCCCAGGGTCGCAAGCGCAGGTCAACTCGATAAACGAAACCTTCTGCAGTCGCTTCGCTCAGCACCTGGCTGGTGAGCCTTACCAGGCGATTAAAGTATTCCTGGTAACTCAGTTGTCCGTAGCCGGAGAGTTCTCCATCGCTGTCATAACAGCAGATCAGATCGATATCGGAAGAAAAATTAAGTTCGCGCCCACCCAGTTTACCCATGGCGATAACATTCAACTCCATCACGTCGCCGTTAGATTCCAGGGGTTGACCATGTTTTGCCGATAATTGCAGTTGGCAGGCCTTGAGGGCGGTCCTGATCGACTGGTCGGCGAGGTCGCTCAAATGACGCAGGATCATCTCGACCGGGATAGAGGCCACCACGTCGAGATAAATAATCTCGACCATTTTTTGATGTCGATACAGGCGCAATTGTTTCTTGAGGTGTTGCAGATCAATTTTGTCCTGTGCCTCGAGGTCAATGATTTCCAATTCCAATGTAAATTTTTCGAGTCGGGGCAGGGCGTCAATCCAGTCCGGGTGGCGATGTAGTTGCTGCAGGGCATAGGGGCTCGCGATCGCGAGACGTTCGATATTTTCGATCACCCCGGCCCCGACCTGTTTCGATTCGAGGTATTCGGCGACCCCCTGCCACTGGATACGATTTTCAGCTGACAGGGTTTGATTATCCGGAATGGTATTCATAATTTAATGCGAATGAGAACTGTTATTATTTACGTTCTTATCTATATTCATTAGAATCTGTGCGTATTTTCGTGGTTTTGGGTTATTTCCACGTATGGCAAGTTTAGCGCTGAAACGAGTATGCAAACCAGTTAATTTAGCTGGATTGAGGAAAATGAAACTGCCGGGTTTTAAGGAATCCTGGCGGCCTTAACTATCTTTGGGTTGTAACCATCAGACTACAGTGACCGCAAGCTATCCCTACCTGCAACGACTATGGAAACCCGGAATACTACTGGTTGCACTGCTGTTCAGTTTGCCGATTTTCACCATCGCGAGTTTTATCATCCATCCAACTAACGAGGTCTGGCAGCATTTACTCGATACGGTACTGAGTGAGTACCTGGTAAACTCGGCGCTGCTGATGTTGGGTGTCGGCGCTGGCACCCTGGTGATCGGGGTTGGATGTGCGTGGTTGACCAGCGTATGTATTTTTCCAGGGAAGCGTTTTTTTGCTTGGGCCTTGCTGCTACCGCTGGCTTTTCCGGCCTACATAATCGCCTATACCTATACCGGGATGTTCGATTATGCAGGCCCGGTGCAAACCTGGATCAGGGACACGACCGGCTGGGGATTGCACGATTACTTTTTTCCCGAGGTGCGTTCGCTGGGTGGTGCGGTAACGATGTTTTCGCTGGTGCTTTATCCCTACGTATACCTGCTCTCGCGTGCTGCCTTTCTTGAGCAGTCAGTTTGCGTGCTGGAGGTGAGCCGGACCCTGGGTTGTTCGGTCTGGTCGAGTTTTTACCGGGTCGCATTGCCGTTGGCCCGGCCTGCGATTGTCGCGGGTTTATCGTTGGCACTGATGGAAACCCTGGCCGATTACGGTGCGGTTTCCTATTTCGGATTAGGCGTTTTTACGACCGGGATATTTCGTACCTGGTTCGGGCTTGGCGATGGTACCGCGGCGGCCAAGCTGGCCGCTATCCTGCTGATGTTTGTATTCGTGCTTGTCGTCATCGAGCGCTGGTCACGCAAGCAGTCCCGGTATCATCATACTTCGAATCGCTACAGTGCCTTACCCCAGTATCGGCTCGTTGGATACCATGCCGGCCTCGCGTTTTGCGCCTGTTTTATCCCGTTACTGCTGGGTTTCCTGCTGCCGGCCTACCAGCTTGCCGCCTGGGCATTTGAAACCTACGAGCACATGATCGATATCTCCTTCGTGAAACTCACTCTCCATTCGATCAGCCTCGCATTAAGCGCTGCGGCGCTCGCGGTTGTGATTGCACTTTTCCTGGCCTACGGTAAACGGCTGTTCAGCAGCAATACGGTTGCGACATCGATTCGCATGGTCGCAACCGGTTATGCGATACCCGGTACCGTGGTTGCCGTTGGCGTCATCATTCCCTTCGCGTGGATCGACAACAGCCTCGACAGCCTAATGCGCGAACATTTCGGATATTCCACTGGATTACTGTTAAGTGGCAGCCTGTTTGCGGTGATGTTTGCCTACATGGTTCGTTTTCTCTCCGTTTCGATTCAATCGGTTGAATCGGGACTGGGCAAGATTAAACTGTCGATGGACGAGGCCGCACGTTCGCTGGCGTACACGCCCATTGAAATTCTGATGAAGGTCCATTTACCCCTGATGAAAGGGACGGTGCTGACAGCATTTCTGATCGTATTTGTCGACGTCATGAAAGAACTGCCGGCGACGCTGATACTGCGTCCCTTCAATTTCAACACGCTTGCGGTACGCGCATTCGAACTTGCGTCGGATGAACGCCTGGCCGATTCGTCTACCGCGGCCTTGATGATAGTGGTTGTGGGACTGGTGCCTGTTATCCTGTTAAGCCATAGTATTAGCGCTTCACGAGTTGGCTCATGACATCCCAGCTAGAGGTCGAGAAACTGGATGCTGGATATGGAGATCTGCAGGTCTTGAACCAGGTTACCTTTACGCTGCAACCGGGCGAAATTGGATGCATGCTGGGGCCTAGCGGTTGCGGTAAAACGACGGTTTTACGTGCCATCGCGGGTTTTGAACCGGCCTGGCGCGGGCGCATCCTGATAGACGATGTCGAAGTCAGTTCCAGGAAAATCTACCTGCCTCCCGAAAAACGTAATATCGGTATGGTGTTCCAGGATTTTGCACTGTTTCCGCATCTAAGGGTTGAAGACAACGTGCGTTTCGGGTTGAAGGGTTTAAGCGGACAGGAACAGCAGACACGCATCCAGGAATTGCTTGCGATCGTTGGCATGCCCGCCTATGCGCACGCCTATCCGCACCAGCTCTCGGGGGGGCAGCAGCAACGAGTTGCGTTGGCGCGTGCACTGGCTCCTCGTCCCAGTATCCTGTTGCTGGATGAGCCATTTTCCAACATGGATGTGGAACTTCGTGAACAACTGGCGCGCGAGGTCAGAAGTATCCTTAAACAGGAGAACAATACCGCCATACTGGTAACCCACGATCAAAACGAGGCCTTTGCGATGGCCGACCAGATCTGCGTCATGAACGAAGGCAGCATCCTGCAGCAGGGCAGCGGTTATGACCTTTATCACCGGCCGGCTAATCGATTCGTGGCAGATTTTATCGGGCAGGGGGTCATTATTCCGGCGACGGTCGAGAGCGCGAATTCCGTCAAGACTCCGCTGGGTGTTATTGAAGGTGACAACAGGATCGAAGCTGAACCCGGTTCGATGGTAGATGTATTAATTCGACCTGATGATGTTATCCATGATGACGAGTCTGATGACTCGGCGATTGTTGTCGAAAAGGCGTTTCGGGGTGCTGATTTCCTGTATTTTTTACGAATGGATAGTGGAATAGAGGTTATGTGCCTTGCACCGAGCCACCATAACCATAAAATTAACGAACGCATCGGGATCCGGCTCAATGTTGACCACCTGGTCACCTTTTCCCGCAACTAGAACTGAATTCGAAGCTCGAGTTTAAATGATCAGCAAAATACTCGTTACCCTGGCGGTAATCGTCGCATGTATGTGGATGCTAGCGGCACGTTCGAAACCCGAACTCAGGAAGGTTGCAAATCCCGATGCCGAACGCAGGAAAAAACACCTGCGTAATGCGGCGATCGGGTTCATGATTATCATGTCGATCGCCGCCGGTGTGATGATTTATCTCGAGTTCGATAAGCGAACCGCGGTTGTAACCGTGCACGTCATCAACACCCAGTCAGGCGCCAAGAAGTCTTACCGGGTTATGAAAGACGATATCCACAGCGATGGATTTACTACGCTCGACGGGCTGCAGGTATTCGTTGCAGGTATCGAGCGCATCGAAATCGAAACCCGCTAGATTGACTACCAGGGATTAAATCCGGTTCCTGATCGCTTCCATGACGCTATCGATATCAGATCCGGGTACACTGACCAACAGGCCCTCATCGCGATAAAACGCGACCAGTGGAGCGGTCAGTTGGTTGTATACCTGCAGGCGATTTTCGATTGCTTCTTCGGTTTCATCATCGCGCTGTACGATCTGGCTACCGCAGACATCACAGACGCCCTCGACCGTTGGCGGCTTGGTCTTAACATTGTAAATTTCTCCGCAGTTGGTGCAGGTTCGACGCGTGGTCAGGCGGTCGATAATGACGTCGCGCGGTATGTCCAACTCCAGTGCGCAATCGAGTTTTTCTCCGAGTTTTGCCAGCAGCGCTTTCAGGGCTTCTGCCTGGGGTATCGTGCGCGGAAACCCATCCAGTAAATATCCCTGCTTACAGTCTTCCTGCTGCAAACGTTGCTCCATGATTTCCATGATGAGTTCGTCGGTAACCAGGTCACCGGCTGCCATTACAGCTTCCACCTGTTTTCCCAACTCGGTACCCGCGGCAATCGCCTCGCGCAGTATGTCTCCAGTTGATATCTGTACCGATCCGTCATGCTGCATCAAGGCTTTCGCGATCGTGCCTTTACCGGCGCCGGGTGGTCCTAACAGGATGATTTTCATGCTTGCCCCCTAAGTTGTTTGCCTGTTTTGTCTTCATTCTCCGGTTTTACGCGGTAATGGCAAGATTCAAATTTTTATGTGGACATTAATCTTTACGAACCGGTGAGTGTAATCGTCAGGTTACGGCGATGAGCCCGGTAACGGTGCTCCCACAAAAATAGACCTTGCCAGGTGCCCAGCGCGAGCCTTCCGGCCTGGATTGGGATAGTGATTTCGGACTGGGTTAGCACCGAGCGGATATGCGCAGCCATATCGTCGGGACCTTCCTGGTCATGCCGGTATGCAGGGTCTCCGTCGAGTACCAGTTTAGCAATATAGTTTTCGAGATCCCGGCGCACATCGCTATCCGCGTTTTCGGTAATTATCAGCGAAGCGCTGGTGTGATGTACAAAAACATGGCAAAGCCCCTGCACAACTCCGGACGCTCGCGCCACCTCTTCAACCTCGCGAGTAATATTGATCGTCGCGCGTCCCTCGGTTTGTATCGAAATCGTCTCCTGCTCAATCATCCATTCATTCTAACACCCAGACCTCAACTTAACGTAATTCAAAACCAGCGACCATAGCCACCTCGGTATATGTCCCGCAAAAGGCGCTCCCAACCGGCGCTTGCGCGCCGGTTGGTCCATCCATGGAATCGCTTGGACCTCGGCATCCATGCCTCGGTACACTTTTGCGGGACATATACCGAGGTGGCTATTAATACAAATCTTGGGTGTGCTTCAAAAATCTATTCTTCGAAAGCGATCAATATGAATTTTGGCACAATCGAGGCGAAGGCCCGGGTATATCTTTTCAGAACGCTGCGCAACAGGGATGTTGTGATACGGCACTCCGGGCGCGAGCCTACATGGATGTATTAACGGCGCTTCTGAAAAGATATACCCGGGTTTTCGCCGGTTAGATGGCTTTCAAACAAAGTGTTTTCTGCGGGGTTAGATCGAGGCGAGCTTGGCTGGGCTTTTTTTGAGTTGGCTGGGGTCGAGTATGGTTGGGGCCAGGAACTTGTCGCTGGATTCCGGGTAGTCGAGGGTGAAATGCAGGCCACGACTCTCCTTGCGCATCAGCGCTGAGCGGATGATCAGGTCAGCAACCACGACCAGGTTACGCAGCTCCAGCAGATCGGGCGATACCTTGTAGTTGCCGTAGTACTCGTTGATTTCACTTTTCAGCAGCTCGGCACGGTGAAGTGCCCGCTCCAGCCGCTTATTGGTGCGTACTATGCCGACGTAATCCCACATGAAGCGCCGCAGTTCGTCCCAGTTGTGTGCCACCACGATGTCTTCATCCGAATCGGTAACCTTGGACTCATCCCAGCGCTCGAGTGCCGGTAAGGCGGTCGTGGTATCGATCTCGGCGGTGATATTACTGGCTGCCGCCTGCGAAAACACCAGGCATTCGAGCAGCGAGTTGCTGGCCATTCGATTGGCCCCGTGCAGACCCGAGTAGGCTACTTCACCGACGGCATACAAATTCTCCAGGTCAGTGCGACCATTCATATCGACCATCACGCCACCGCAGGTGTAGTGGGCTGCGGGTACGACGGGTATCGGTTGTTTGGTGATGTCGATATCGAAGTCCAGGCATCGCTGATAAATGGTTGGGAAATGTGATTTGATAAAAGCCCTGCTTTTATGGCTGATGTCGAGATACACGCAATCGATGCCGAGACGCTTCATCTCATGGTCAATGGCGCGCGCAACGATATCCCGCGGCGCGAGCTCTGCGCGTTCATCGAAGCGCTCCATGAAACGTTCGCCGTTGGGCAGCAATAATTTGCCACCTTCGCCACGTATCGCTTCGGTAATCAGGAAAGACTTTGCCTCCGGGTGATAAAGACAGGTCGGGTGGAACTGAATGAATTCCATATTGGCGACGCGACATCCGGCACGCCAGGCCATTGCAATGCCGTCACCGGTTGAGCCATCGGGATTACTGGTATAAAGATAAACCTTGCTGGCACCGCCGGTGGCCAGGATTATCTTACGAGCCCTGAACACGTCGACACGCTGACTCTTTCGATTAAAGGCATAAAGGCCGGCGCATTTCTGCTGCTTGTTAATCAGGTCGATCGCCACGTGCTGATTGAATATTTTAATGTTGTCGCGTTCGAGTGCGTGTGCTTCCAGCGTTTGTTGAAGAGCCTTGCCTGTGGCGTCGGCAGCATGTACAACCCGGCGGCGGCTATGTCCGCCTTCGCGAGTCAAATGAAAACCGCTGCTGCTGATATCCTGGCGATCGCGCGAAAACGGCATGCCCAGGTCTGCGAGCCATTCGATATTTTTCCTGCCGGCAGCGGCACAAAATTTTACCACCGATGCGTCACACAGGCCGGCACCTGCCTCGATTGTATCGAGGGTATGCTGGTCGATACTGTCTTCAGGCTCGAGCACTGCCGAAATCCCGCCCTGCGCCCAGTAGCTTGAGTGCTGTTCACCGGGCGTTTTGGCAAGAATCGCGATCTTTAGCGATGTCGGCAAATGCAGCGCTGCTGACAGGCCGGCTGCGCCAGAACCGACGATGATTACGTCAAATTTAGATTGAATCGGCATGACTACCCTGGGTAGAAGTTCGACCCAGTATAGTGAAATCCTTCGCATCTCAAAACCCCGGAGTGGGTAGAACTTTTTGATATATAATCAGTCTCTATCACGGAGTACGGAGTATAAATTTCAGTTATCTCCGACCAATATAAACAAACCAGGGTTATCAATGGGGACTAATCTGCTTGATGCAGAGTTGGTGAAAAGGGTACAGGCTGGAGATACTGGCGCTTTCGATATCCTGGTGCAAAAGTATCAGCACAAGGTAGTAAATCTGGTTGGCAGGTTTGTATCTGATCATGCCGAGTGCCAGGATATTGCGCAGGATTCTTTTATCAAGGCGTTTCGAGCGATCCAGAATTTCAGGGGCGATAGCCAGTTTTACACCTGGCTTTACCGGATTGCAGCCAATACGGCCAAGAATTACCTGGCGTCGCGGGCGCGGAAGTCTCCCGGGTATACGGTCGATGTCGATGATGCCCAACATTTTGAGGGTGATTCGGGGCTCAAGGAATATTCCAATCCAGAAAACCTGTTGTTAACAGAGGAAATAAAGACAACGATTTTCAGCACTATCGAGAATTTACCGGATGATCTGAAGTCGGCAATTACCTTGCGCGAACTGGACGGTTTGAGCTATGAAGAGATTGCGGAAGTGATGGATTGTCCGATTGGCACGGTTAGATCGAGAATTTTTCGTGCCAGAGACGTAATCGATAAGGAACTTAGACCCCTGTTAGAGTGACTAAGTAACAGATAATAACAGCCGTAACATGAATAGTGGCTTAATACGAGACTTGGAAATGACAGATCTAGATGACAAATTATCGTTCCTTTTGGACGATCACCCCGGTGAAAATGCCGATGCTAACCTTGACGAAGTGATTGCTGATGTCAATTTGCAATATCGTGCACGGCGTTACCACATGATAGGTGAAGTCATGCGGCATGAATTACCCGAGGCGATTGATACCAGCTTCCACAGCAACGTCATGGCTCAAATACATGATGAAAACCTGCAGCAAGCCGCCGCGCAGCCGGTGACTGAAACGCCTGCAAGAAATGCTTCGATCCTGAGCTGGACACCATTGAAACCCTTTGCAGGGCTGGCCGTGGCAGCCAGTGTTGCGATAGTTACGGTCGCCTTGTGGCAACCGCTCAAGCAAGGGACGGGGCAAAACGATGACGGCCTCGTTTCGGCCGACCAGCAAAAAATTGAACAACTTGCCAAGCAGCAGATACAGGGTGGTGTGGTCACGGCTTCAACCAACGTACAACCACTCGGTATGCGCTGGAAGGTAGAGCGTGAATCACCCGGGCTACAACAGAAGTTGAATGCATACCTGGTAACGCACACCGAGTACTCTAACTCAATGCAAAGTTTGATCCCACAGGCACGGGTGGCTGGATTTGATTCACAACAATAACCCGGGAAGCAAGTTGGCTTTTTTATCAAAGAGACTGGTTCCAATCCTGATATCGTCGCTGTTTAGCATTCCTGTTTTGGCTGACCCCGCGATGGATTGGGTGCAGAAGATGTCCGACGCGATGCGCAATCTCAACTATCGTGGCGATTTTGTTTACGTACACGAAAATCAGCTCGAAAGTATGCAGATCTCTCATTACAGGGACGCCCACGGAGAAAAGGAGCGCCTGGTTTCGCTTAATGGCGAGGCGCGTGAGGTGATCCGTGACAATCAGAACCTGACCTGCATCTGGCCCTCGAGTCGCAAGGTTATCGTTGACTTGTCGCGCAAGAACAGTTTTTCTCCAATTTTTATCCCGGAAGACATCGCTCGGCTGGAAAAATATTACGAGATGAAACTGCTGGGTAAAGATCGCGTAGCTAACATGAATGCCGTGGTAGTGCATATCGATCCCAAAGACAAGTATCGATATGGTATGAAGTTCTGGATTAACGAGGACAATGGTTTAATGATGCAATCCAGCCTCATCAATGAAAACGGCACGGTTGTTGAGAAAGTCATGTTTACCAGCCTGGAATTGTTTGAAGGCGAAGATAAACCGGTGATAGATACGATGCCGAAAATTGACGAAAATTTCACCCTGGTGCGTTTTCACAGTGGCGATAGCTCGCAATCTTTTGCGGCTGATAATTCCTGGCAGCTTGGGCAAACACCCGGTGGTTTCTGGCGCGAATCGGTAATGAAACGCAAAATCCCGGGTTCTGATGACTTTGTGCATCAAATGGTTTATACCGACGGCCTGGCTTCGCTTTCGGTATTTATTGAACGTCAATCCGGCATCGCGTCGCAGGGCGGTTCGTCGATGGGCGCGGTTAACGCATTTATCCGAATTGTGAAAAATTATTCGGTGACTGCGATCGGTGAGGTACCCGCCGTGACCGTAAAGGAAGTTGCAGAATCGGTATCCTACCAGCAGCAGTAATCATGAAAACGGGATTGGCTGCCCACACAATTATCGTGCAACCCAGCACAATAAATTGATATCAAAATTGACTTATCTTCGGTTCGATCCGATTATACATGGATGATTACTGAATCAGCAGTTGTCACACGGCGCGATGGCAAACTGGTTGAACTCGAGCTTCAACGCAACTCAACCTGTGGCCAGTGCGAACTCAGTAAGGGCTGTGGTACCGGTGCCCTCGGCCGCTTGCTCGGACATCGCAGTAAACCCATCCTGATTGAAACCGATCATGATTTAAAGCCGGGTGACAGGTTGCAGTTGGGGCTGTCTGAATCAGCGCTGGTCAAGGCGAGCTTAACCATATACGGATTACCGCTGCTGGGAATGGTGTGCGCTGGATTTTTGGCCACGCTGCTGGCGGCGACCGAAGGACTGGTGGTTGTAGCCGCAATTGCGGGTTTCTTTGCTGGGTTTAAAATAGCTAGTTTTATTATTTATTCTCTTGAAGGTCCGCAATTTAGACCCTATATCATTGATATCCATGTGAACCCCGGACCTCATACAAGGTCATAAAACTGTATTTGAAATTATCTGGAAGTTACCAATGAAAATTTTTAGTAAGTATATTTGCCAAACCGTTTTAGCGTTTATATTAATCTTGCCCCTGGCGACCCAGGCTGCATTGCCTGACTTCACGAAAATTGTCGATCAGGCTAAAGATTCAGTGGTCAATATCAGTACCAAGTCCAAACCGAGATCGTCCAGTACAAGGGAATATAATATTCCCGAACTACCCGAGGGTTCACCTTTCGGAGAGCTGTTCGAGAAATTTTTTGATCGCGATGAATTCGATCGCAGACGTCGTGATGCACAATCCCTGGGCTCAGGATTCATCGTTTCCGAAGACGGTTATATTCTAACCAATCACCATGTCATTGACGGTGCCGATGAAGTCATCGTGCGTATGTCCAATCGCAAGGAATTCGTGGCCAAGATTATTGGTTCGGACCAGGCATCTGACGTTGCCGTATTAAAAGTTGATGCCGATGATTTACCGGTTCTGCAATTCGGAGATTCGGATGAGCTTAAAGTTGGCGAGTGGGTACTCGCGATCGGTTCACCTTTTGGGTTTGATCACAGTGTAACGGCCGGAATTGTAAGTGCCAAGGGTCGCAGTTTACCTAGTGACAATTACGTTCCTTTCATTCAGACCGACGTCGCAATCAATCCGGGAAATTCCGGCGGCCCGCTTTTTAACCTGGATGGTGAAGTGATTGGTATCAACTCGCAAATATATAGTCGCACCGGTGGTTTTATGGGATTGTCCTTCGCCATCCCGATCGAAATGGCAGTCGATGTTGCCGATCAGATAAAGGAAACCGGTTCGGTTTCCCGTGGTTGGCTCGGCGTGTTAATCCAGGAAGTCACGCGCGAGCTGGCGGAATCGTTTGGCATGGAAAATCCGCATGGTGCCCTGGTGGCCAAGGTTCTGGATGATAGTCCCGCAGCTGCGGCAGGCCTCGAAGTCGGTGATGTCATCGTCGAATTCAATGGCAAGAAAGTGATGCGTTCCAGTGGCTTACCGCCGCTGGTCGGACGCGCCAAGGTTGGCGAACAGGCTCGCGTTACGGTAATACGCGATAAAAAGCGACGTACCATTGGTGTTGATATTGCTCAATTGCCGACCGCGATAACCCAGGCGTCATACACGCCTGATGAGAAGCAACACGGTGAGGATTCGGCGCTGGGTATGAAGGTCGAGGCATTGAGTAGTGAGGACGGCAAGCGGCTCAAAATCGAAAATGGAGTGCAGGTTGTCGAAGTGGACGAATACGGGCCTGCAAGCGATGCCGGAATTTTGAAAGGCGATGTAATCACCATGATTGATAATCAGGAAATCGAGTCGCTGGATGATTTTGCGCTGATAACCGATGATTTGAAGGCCGGCAAATCGGTAGCACTTCTGGTGCAGCGCCGGGCCGGGCCGGTATTTCTCGCAATTCGCCCCGAGGATTCATAACCGGGAATCGGCTGATTGGAGCTAACCCTCTATTACCGGGAACAATGCCACTTGTGCGATGCGATGCGCAAAGCACTGGTGGTATTTAACCGCCAACATCCATCGGTTAGCTGGCAGGAGATAGATATCGACCGGGATACCGGGCTAATCCGGCGCTACGACGCCCGCGTTCCGGTGCTCTGTCACGGCGATACGGAAATCTGTCACTATTTTTTCGATGAATCGGCATTGATAGCTGCATTGGCTTTAGCGTAAACTCTGCAGGTTTTTTACACCCATAGCCAGGTTTCTATACGCTGGCATTCCACTTACTTTGTTAAATCATGAAGCCGGGCGGGACGGCTACTATTTATGCGCATGGAGCTAATACGCAATTTTTCCATTATTGCCCACATCGATCATGGGAAATCGACGCTGGCGGACCGCTTTATCCAGCTTTGCGGGGGTTTGAGCGAGCGCGAAATGGAAGCCCAGGTACTCGATTCCATGGACCTGGAACGCGAACGTGGCATCACCATCAAGGCGCAAAGCGTTTCACTAAAATATAAGGCCCGCGACGGCAGGGAGTATTCCCTCAATTTTATCGATACCCCGGGACACGTGGACTTTTCCTACGAGGTGTCACGATCACTCGCGGCCTGTGAAGGCGCCTTGTTGATTGTTGATGCCTCCCAGGGCGTCGAGGCGCAAAGCGTCGCCAACTGCTACACCGCGATCGACCTCGACCTGGAAGTCATTCCAGTGCTGAACAAGATAGACTTGCCGGCGGCGGATTCAGAGCGGGTTAAACAGGAAATAGAACAAATCATTGGACTCGATGCTTCCGAAGCGATCGAAATCAGTGCCAAAACCGGTATCGGAATCGAGGATCTGCTGGAGCAGATCATTGAAAAAATCCCGCCGCCGAGTGGTTCAGAGGGGAATAAGACCCAGGCGCTGGTAATCGATTCATGGTTCGATAACTATGTCGGAGTCATTACCCTGGTGCGCGTCATGGAAGGTCAGATCAGGCCCAAACAAAAGATCAAGATGATGTCGAGCGGGCAGGAATTTCTGGTTGAGAAGGTCGGAGTCTTTACGCCGAAACGCAAGGATACTGAAAACCTGCAAGCTGGCAGCGTAGGATTTATTATCGCTGGAATCAAGGATATCGAGTTAGCCCGGGTCGGCGATACCATAACCCTGGCGCAGCATCCGGCCGACAAGGCGCTGGCAGATTTCAAACAGGTCCAGCCACGGGTATTTGCCGGCCTGTTTCCTATCAGTGCTGACGACTATGAGGACTGCCGCGAGGCACTTAAGAAGCTGAAGCTAAACGATGCCGCGTTGCAGTTTGAACCGGAATCGTCGCAAGCGCTTGGTTTCGGGTTTCGTTGTGGTTTTCTAGGCTTGTTGCATATGGAAATCGTGCAGGAACGGTTGGAGCGTGAATATGATCTTGATCTTATTACCACGGCACCTACCGTTGTTTACCAGGTGGAAACGACGGCCGGCGAACTGGTCGAAATTCATAACCCGGCAGATTTACCAGCGATTAACAAGATTAACGAAATTCGTGAACCGATTATCCAGACGAATATTCTGTTACCCGAAGCTTATATCGGCGCGGTGATTTCGCTTTGTATCGAAAAGCGGGGAGTGCAAAAAGATATGCAGTTTCTCGGCAACCAGGTGTCACTGGTTTTCGAGATACCCTTGAGCGAGGTTGTGCTCGACTTTTTTGATCGCCTGAAATCGGTTAGTCGCGGTTATGCTTCATTCGATTACGAGTTTCTGCGCTTCGAGGCGTCAAACCTGGTTAAACTCGATGTACTGATAAATTCTGAAAAAGTAGATGCGCTGTCTTTGATCGTGCATCGCAGTAACGCGGATTACCGGGGTCGGGAACTTGCTTCCAAAATGAAAGAGTTGATTCCACGACAGATGTTTGACGTGGCGATACAGGCTGCCATCGGTTCAAACATTGTTGCGCGCACGAATGTAAAGGCTTTACGCAAGAACGTAACAGCCAAATGCTATGGTGGTGATGTCACGCGAAAACGTAAATTGCTTGAGAAGCAGAAAGCCGGTAAAAAGCGTATGAAGCAGGTAGGCAGTGTCGAAATTCCACAGGATGCTTTTCTTGCAGTTTTGAAGGTAGATAGCTAGTTACTGATATTGCACGACGTAGAGACGTACTGAATGTTCCATTTTGATTTTGAGTTTTTATTGCTGATTCTAACCGCGGTGACGGGCTTGTTATGGCTTGCCGATGTACTGGTGTTCGCTCGTCTGCGGCAACCAACTGCAACCAGTAAAATTAAGAAGGAACCGCTGGTTATCGAATATTCTCGGGCCTTTTTTCCAGTGCTGATTGCGGTTCTGGTGTTACGCGCGTTTTTATTTGAACCATTCCGTATTCCTTCGGGTTCAATGATGCCGACGCTTTTAGTTGGCGATTTTATCCTGGTAAACAAGTTTACTTATGGCTTGAGATTACCGGTTTGGCAAACCCGCATTACCGACGGTAACAAGCCAAAACGTGGCGATGTCGTCGTTTTCCGCTATCCTAAGGATGAATCACAGGATTATATAAAGCGAGTTGTGGGATTACCCGGGGATCATGTCGCCATTTATAATCAACGCTTGTCGATTAATGGCAAACTGCTGGATATTGAGCCAGACCGTGTTTACGAGGGATTGGGCGATCTGAATAAGATGCAATACGCACATGGATGTGACCGGGCAGCTGCTAACTGCCAGGTGTATATCGAGAAACTTGACCAGGCGGAATATACGATAATGAACAATCCTGGCTCGACATTTGGTGTTAATGGCGAAGTATTCATTCCCGAAGGGGAGTATTTCGTGATGGGCGATAATCGCAATCACAGCAATGACAGCAGAATTTGGGGCAACGTACCCGAGGAAAACCTGGTTGGAAAAGCGGTGATGATATGGATGCACTGGGACTGGCGTAAGGATGGGACGGGATTAAATATATCCCGGGTTGGCGATAAAATTTCGAATTGAGGAACTGATGATGAAGAGATCAATGAGCTCGAGGCATCGACAAAAAGGCATGTCCAGTTTTGGCTGGATTGCCGTGTTCGGTATTTTTGCATTGTTGCTGATATTGTTATTAAAGGTTTTTCCAATGTATTACGGTAATTACCAGCTCAAGTCTACATTGGAGACATTGGTGATGGACGATCGATTGAACCCAAAATCCAAGAAGGAGATATGGGAATCCCTGCAAAGACGCCTGCTTATCAATGAGGTCAGATCCATCAAACGAGAGGATGTAACCATGAAACGCAAGGATGGCAAAACTACTATAACCGTCGATTACGAGGTCAGGAATAGTTTCATCGGGCCCTTGTTTATCGGCGCTCATTTCGTTGAAATCGCAGTGATCGATCGGTGAATGCCGATAAATTCTGCACGCTTACCGGATACCAATTCAAACGGCAGGATTTACTGGACCAGGCGCTTACCCATCGCAGCTATTCGCGCAGCAAAAATAACGAGCGGCTCGAGTTCCTCGGCGACAGCATCCTCAATCTGATTATTTCCAATCATATCTACTTGCGCTTCACCGATGCCGACGAGGGGGACCTGAGTCGCATTCGCGCATCCCTGGTAAAAGAAGAATCACTGGCACAAATCGCCATGGATATTGGCCTGGGTGATCATATTCGCCTGGGTGGCGGCGAGTTGAAAAGTGGGGGATTTCGTCGAGCATCCATACTATCTGATGCACTGGAAGCATTGATTGCCGCCATTTACCTCGACAGTGATTATGCACAGACAGAAGCTACCGTTCTGCGTTTATACGAGGAACAGTTGCAAACCGTTGATGAAAACGCCAACCTACGTGATCCAAAGACCCAATTGCAGGAGTATCTGCAGGCGAGAAAGATGCATTTGCCCCGTTACCAGGTGGAACAAACCAGTGGTAAATCCCATAACCAGGTTTTTACCGTCAGCTGTAATATCACTGATCTCGAACTACAGAGTAAAGGCAAGGGGTCCAGTCGTAAAAAAGCGGAACAACAGGCCGCAAAAAAAATACTAGACAAACTGGGAACATGATTGACGAGTTTCAATGTGGTTACGTTGCACTGATTGGCAAACCCAATACCGGCAAATCGACATTGATGAATGCGCTAGTCGGTCAAAAACTCAGTATTACTGCGCACCGGCCACAAACCACCAGGCATCAAATTCTCGGTATCAAGACAACCGAGAAATACCAGTGTATTTTTATTGATACCCCGGGGATTCACGATAACAACAAAAAAGCGATCCACCGCTATATGAATCGTGCCGCAACCAGTATGCTGGATGATGCCGACCTGATATGTGTACTGCTCGACGTTTCTCATTTCAACCAGGACGATGAAAAAATCCTGCAAAGAGTTGCACGCTATGACCGGGTTTTGATTGTGCTTAACAAGATCGATCAAAAAAGTCGCGAGTCCTGCCTGCCGATAATGGATCAAATCTCAAAGCAGGTTCCAGGATTCGAATGTGTGCCGGTGTCGGCCCTTACCGGCGATAACCTGGAGTACCTCGAGCAGCTTATAGTCGCCCGCCTGCCCGTTGGTGTACCGCAATTTCCAGACGATCAACTGACGGATAAATCGATGCGATTTATCAGTGCGGAAATCGTGCGTGAAAAACTGTTCCGCGAGCTCAAACAGGAATTACCCTATTCAATCACGGTTAACATAGATCACTACATCGAGGAGACGGATATCACGCGTATATCGGCAACCATCTGGGTTGAACGTAAATCGCAAAAATCGATCGTCATCGGTAAAAGCGGAAACCTGTTGAAAAAGGTCGGATCGCTGGCGCGCAGTGATATAGAGCGACTGATAGATGCAAAAGTCTATCTGCAGCTGTGGGTGAAAGTTCGCGCTGACTGGTCTGATGACGAACAGTCGCTGGCAGCCTTTGGTTACTCGGATGGAACCCAGGGTTAGTGACCAGATTTCCTTTATTCTGCGTCGGCGTGACTGGCAGAATTCAAGCCTGATACTGGATTTTTTTACCCGCGATCATGGATGTATCCGGGCGATTGCCAGGGGTGCCCGCCGGAATCCGGCAAAAACACCTTACCAGCCTTTTGTGATGCTCAGTATCAGCTGGACCGGAAGGCAGGAACTAAAGACCCTGACCGGCATCGAAGGTCAGGCTTTACCGGTCGATGAAAAGAATTACCTGGCATTACTGTACGTGAACGAGTTACTGGGAGCGTTGCTGCCACAAGGTGAATCTAATCCGGCGATATTTGCGAGTTACCAGTCATTATTGCAACAGTCCGTCGACGATATCGGCGAAGCCGGGTTGCGAAGGTTTGAGCTCGAATTGATGAAGCAACTTGGTTACTTCCCCGATCTTACTGTTGATGCGGTTAGTGGGCAGGAGATCCAGGCGGAGGCGTTTTACCAGTTTGTAATCAATAGCGGCTTTGTTGCCTGTGCTGATTCTGCCAGGGATTCCGTAAGCGGGCGGGTGGTTATCGACTGGATCCGGGGCGATTACCAGCAGGATTCCGTGTTACGCCTGGCCAAAACGGTGTTGCGCAGTACTATTGACTTTAACTTGCACGGAAAAACGCTAAAATCGCGCGATGTCCTGCTTGAAATGATGAGGCGAAAATGACAACTGCTGTAACCCTGGGGGTCAATATTGACCACGTTGCTACCTTGCGCCAGGCTCGCGGTACCCGCTTTCCCGATCCTGTATACGCTGCCCAGGTTGCGGAGTATTCCGGTGCGGATTCGATAACCTTTCATCTACGCGAAGACCGGCGTCATATCCAGGAACGCGATGCACTGTTGCTCAAGCAGGTGGTCAATACCAAGCTCAACCTGGAAATTGCCATCACTGACGAAATGATTACTTTTGCCTGCGAGCTCAAGACTGAAGATGTCTGCCTGGTGCCTGAAAAACGTGAAGAACTAACGACTGAAGGCGGCCTGGATGTTGCAGGTCAGCTCGAACAGGTTCGCTCCGCCTGTGCTCGACTGGCAGAGGTCGGGACGCGAGTTTCACCCTTCATCGATGCCAGTCGGGATCAGATCGATGCGGTTATCGAGTGTGGCGCCCCCTGTATTGAAATTCATACCGGGCACTATGCCGATGCGCAGGGTGATGAAAAGCTGCAAAAACTGGCAGAAATAAACGAGGCGATAGCTTACGCGCATGTTAAAGGTTTACAGGTCAATGCGGGACATGGACTCAATCGGCATAATGTGCAACCGATTGCCGCCAACCCATTGGTAAGTGAATTAAATATTGGGCACGCAATTATTGCCGATGCCGTTTTCCTCGGGCTCGAGCAGGCGATCCGGGATATTAAGCGGCTGATTTTAGACGCCAGAAGCCAGGGATTATGATAGTCGGCATTGGTGTCGATATCGCAGAAACCGCTCGCTTCGAAAAACTGAGTGCAAAGTTCGGTGAGCGTTTCGCGCGACGAATTTTGACCGACGACGAACTGACAGAGTTTGATCGACGTAAGCAATCCAATCTATTCCTGGCAACCCGATTTGCCGCGAAGGAAGCTGTGGCCAAGGCGCTGGGAACCGGAATTGGCGAACAACTCGGATTTCATTCGATTCAAATCGAGAATGACAAGCAAGGTAAACCACTGCTGCGATTCCTGGGTAGCGCCAATGATTTGATTGCTCGCCTCGAAATCAAAAATGCGCTGCTTTCACTGTCTGATGAAAAGCATTATGTCGTGGCAATGGTGGTGCTGGAGTCTTAGCCCGCTTTGCCTTCTGCGTCCATAAGTTCCAGGTAGCGATCAACTTCCAGTTTTACGGCGGTTAACTCCTTGTTCAATTTCTGTACTGGTTTTTCTAGCGGAATATTACTGTCGCGTGCCAGATGCTTTTGAAAGCCGAGAATATTACGCTGCAATCTTGGCAGGCTCGCGTAGCAGGTAACACCATGGAGTTTATGAGCAATGGCTGCAAGACGCTGCTGGTCAAGCTCGGCCAGGGCGCTTTCGAGTTGTTGTTGTTGATCAGGAATGTCGCGCTGCAAGATTTCAAATATCTGCTTGAGCAAAGACTCGTTGTCTGCCGACAGGGCTAAAGACCTCTCGTAGTCCACCGAACAATCCCCACTGGAATCGGCAGTATCGGCTATTTCGGCATCGACTGCCTTGTGTACCGGTTCACCGTCGAGTAAGCAGCGAAACTTCTCTTCATCCAGAGGTTTGCCGAGAAAGTAGTCGAATCCCAGTTCAATCAGTCGTCCAGCCTCGTCGTTCAGGACATTAGCGGTTAATGCGACAATGGGAGTCTTGTCCCCGGGGTTATGCTCCCGCATCATTTGTAACAGGCTGACACCATCGATATCGGGCATTTGTATGTCGAGAATGATGATGTCGAAAGGCTCTTTGTTATAGTATTTCAGAGCTTCAATCCCGTTTTCCGCTTCTACGACTTCGTGTCCCCAGAGACGGATGAGTTCGCCTGCCAGTTTTAGATTGACCTGGTTGTCATCGACCAGCAAGACTCGCTTTTGCCTGATCTGTAACTCGTTTTCGTCCATTTCTTTTTCGGTTTCCTTTCCAGTTACCCTCGCGGCTATCGCTGCAACAGCCTGGCTGGTATTAATGATCGAAACAAACTCAATCCTGCCTGGACTGATTGCTGACTGGAAGCCTTCGTCGTAGTCCATGACCAATATGCGAGCGTTGCCGGTAACCTCCCGGGCAACGACTTTTTCAAGATCAATACTTAAGTGTCGGATATCGAAAATCAGCAATTCTACATATGCAAGGTTACGCTGGATGCACTGCAGGACAGGATCGGTCCCTTTTTGATTATCGATCAGGAAAGATTCGGTATTGACTCCTGCCCGATCAAAAAGTGTGCGGGTTTCCATCAGGCAATAATTATCGGCGGCGAATACCAGGGCTCTTGGATTTTCTGCCTCATTGAGAACAACAGTCCCGGCCTTTTCTCCCAGGTCGAATGGCAGGTTCAGGGTGAATTTCGAGCCTTCGCCCGGCGTCGAAACCATGGTGATGTCGCCACCCATCAGGGTTGCCAGGTTTTTACTGATAACCAGGCCCAAACCGGTACCTGCGAAGCGTCTCGTGTCAGAACTTTCAACCTGGCTGAAAGCCTGAAACAGGGATTGCTGGTCTTGTTCTGAAATGCCAATCCCGCTGTCTTCCACCGTGATTTTAATATCGACCTGCTCGAAACTCCTGTCTTCGAGGCTCACTTTTATCACCACCCGGCCGTGATCGGTGAACTTGATCGCATTGCCGATAAGATTTAGCAGGATTTGTTTCAGTCTTAATTTATCACCGACGATCCAGCGTGGCGTGTCACTATAAATAATCAGGTTCAAATCGATGCTTTTTGTTAATACATTGATGAAAAGTATGTCACGGGTTTGTTCGAGCACTTCGTAGAGATCAAATTCTTCATCCACGAGTTGTAATTTACCGGATTCCATTTTCGAGAAGTCCAGGATTTCATTGACGATATTGGTGAGGTCGCTGGTGGATTTCAGGATAATATCGACATAACGCTGCTGCGATTGTTCAAGACTGGATTGACTCAGTAAGCTGATGAAGCCCTTGATGCCATTGATCGGGGTTCGTATTTCATGGCTCATGTTGGCGAGAAACTCGGACTTGGTCCGGTTTGCCTTTTGCGCCTCATCACGCGCCAGACCCAGTTCCCGGTTTTTTGTTTCGAGGTTGGATATTGCTTCGTTGAGTTGTTGAGTAGCCTGCTGAATTCTCCGGTTCAAATGGCGTCGGTTGGCGAGCAAGGCATGGGTCATGCGATTGAAACCCTTCTGCAGCGCACCAATCTCGTTCGCCTCCAAAGGTTCAATCGTTTTGCCGAGTTGACCGGTTTCGACGTACTTCAAATGCTCCATCAAACCAAAAATAGGTTGCGTGATTCTGCGACTGATAATCACGGTCAGGATCACTGCCATGATTAATATCATGATAAAGAACACGATCGAGTCGCTGATGATCAGCCCGGTCGTCTGCTTTAATTGCTGGCGTGAAATGTAAAGGTGTACCCAGCCAAGAACACTAGTCGAGCGCGCATCATTATTGTCAGGCGCAAACACGTCAGAGTGCTCATTGCTTTGCGACTGAATGGTCTCGCGAGAGTAATAGTATTCGGCGACCTCGGATTGCTGAAAATCCTTGGAAGCTGATTCCGCAATCAGTTTACCTTGCTGATCGTAAATCGAGGCCAATACAATATTGTTGCTACCGACAGATTGCTCCAGCAGATACTGGATTTGACTATCGTTACCTGTAAACAGGTTGAATTCGGAAGCACCGGCGATCTGGCGGGCGATGATCTGGCCTTTACTCTGTAGTTGTTCATTGGCCTGCTCGATGCTGCCATTAATATGTTGATAGGTAAAAAGCAGGTCAATCAGAAACACCGGAATGAGCGTGATCAGCAGGATCTGATACTTGATGCCGAGGCGTTTCACGGTTGCAACTCGTCTATTCTTGATCGCAGTTCACGTTCCTCGGGTAAATCAATTCCCAGCGCATCTGCAACTCGCAAGTTAGTCGTTATGGTGTAAAACCTTGCAAATTGAAACGGGGGGCCATTGTGAACCCCGTTATTCAGCTTTTGATTTAATAGCAATGCCAGGTGTCTGCCAATGTCAACTGGAGATGAAAAAATTGATGCAATGGCACCTGATTTTACATGGGCCGGGGAATAGCTGATTGCCGGCTTACGATTCCGATAGCTGCTCAGCAACACACCTTTAAGCGTGTCACGATTGTAAATCGATTGTCGGGGTAGCATCAGCAGTACATCGTTTTGGTTCAGTAGGTCTCGCAACACCGGTAGCAGTTTATTGGCCTTATCTATGCGGTACTGATTTAACCGGAGCTGAAATTTGTCCAGGATTTGAGTTCGATACTGGTTGGGATCGATTCGGTTTGCCTCGATAACACCGATGCTTTCAATGTCGAGCATGAGCTTGCAAAAGGCGAGATAACGATGCATTGGTTGATCGAGCACAATGGTCAGATGGTGATTAAGATTCAGCTCCTGGTATTGCTCCAGTGTGAGGTAGGCATTAATAGAATCTGCCTCGGTGTCGAGTTGATTGACCGCTTCAACCGCCGATTGACCGAGGGCGACAAAGAGATCGCTGCGGCTGATACGGGTCAACTCATCGCCAAGCTCTGTTGCCTTCAGCACCTTGAATCGTGCAGCTGGATCAACATGTTTCTTCAGGGTACTGATGGTTTGATCGAAATAGGCGTTATCGCTACTTTTCACGATGATGACCTGGCCGATCACGGGTTGGGCCGCGAACATGCCGCAAACCAGCACCAGTAATACGCTGAAAATTGATTCTTTAAATCGGCGATTTAGCATGAATCCTTTCCTCAGACTCCTTGAAGTCACACTAGCCCGGTGGTTACTTTTCCTGATACTGGCAGGAGATGCAGGCAGTTGCTTTGGCGTGCCCGACGCTATTAAAGTAAAATCTTTTTCTAAGATTCCGTCCTGGCTGGTTTGTCTTTCTATTTTATGTTTTTGCATGATTATATCGGAAATACCCCTCTGATAACATTACAGCGGCTTAACGCCGGAAATGGTAATCAGATTTCGGTAAAACTTGAGGGCAACAATCCCGCCGGCTCGGTCAAGGATCGTCCGGCCTATAGCATGATCCGGCATGCCGAGGCGCGTGGTGAAATCAGGCCGGGTGATGCACTGGTCGAAGCAACCAGCGGAAATACAGGAATTGCCCTGGCCATGGTAGCGGCAATGCGTGGTTACCGTATGACATTGATCATGCCCGATAACCTGAGCCATGAGCGACTTACTACGATGCGGGCATTTGGCGCCGAAATTATCCTTGTCACCCAGGAAGAGGGTATGATGAAGGCACGTGATATTGCCGAAGAAATGAATGCGCAGGGGAAAGCAAAGATGCTCGATCAGTTTGCCAATCCGGATAATCCCCGTGCGCATTACGAAACCACTGCACCTGAGATATGGCAGCAGACGAAGCAGGGGATAACACACTTTGTCAGCGCCATGGGGACTACGGGTACAATCATGGGTTGTTCGCGATATTTCAGCGAGGTCAATTCGCAGATCGAGATAATCGGCGTGCAGCCCGCGGACGGGTCTTCCATTCCCGGCATCAGGCGTTGGCCGGTGGAATATGTGCCGCGCATATATAACCCCGAGGCTGTCGATCGAATCATCGACGTGTCGCGCGAAGAAGCCGAGGAATTCACCCGCGAGCTGGCCGCCAGGGAAGGTCTGTTTTGCGGTATTTCTTCGGGCGGCAACCTGTGCGCGAGCTTACGACTCGCGCAGGAATTGTCCGATGCCCATATCGTGACAATCATGTGCGATCGGGGTGATCGCTACCTGACAACCGAAGTTTTCGATAATCCCTGAGACAGGCTTGAAGATGAACGTTCTAGTGTTCGATATTGAAACTATTCCCGACATTGATGGCTGTCGCAAGATATATGATCTGCACGGTCTGTCGGATGATGATGTTGCAAAAGCCGTATTCCAGATGCGGCGGCAGCAGTCAGGAAACGAGTTCCTGCGGCACTATTTGCATCGCATCGTTGCGATATCGGCGGTATTGCGCACCCGGGATCAGTTCAAGGTCTGGTCGCTGGGAGACGTCGACGCGAACGAACAGGATTTACTGCAGCGATTTTACGGTGGCATCGAACGCTATACACCTCGCCTTGTTTCCTGGAATGGCAGCGGCTTCGATTTACCCGTTATGCATTATCGAAGCTTGCTTTATCCTATCAACGCGGCGCACTACTGGGAGACCGGACAAAGCGATAACAGTTTTCGCTACAACAACTATTTAAGCCGCTTCCACGAACGTCACACCGACCTGATGGATGTTTTAGCGGCCTACCAGCCGCGTGCCAGCGCCCCGCTGGATGAAATTGCCGGTCTTTGCGGTTTTCCGGGGAAAATGGGCATGAGTGGCTCCAAGGTCTGGGATGCCTATCAACAGGGCCAGATAAAAGAAATCAGGGATTATTGCGAAACCGACGTGCTCAATACCTACCTCGTTTACCTAAATTTTGAGCGTAGCCGTGGCAATTACGATCAAACCCGGTACCAGGCCGAATGTCAGCTGGTCAGGGAAGAATTGAAAGCTTCGGGTCAGCAGCACCTGCTCGAATTTGAAGCCGCGTGGCACGATGTCTAGACGCGGGCGACGCAACAAGCTACCCGAACCGAGGCAGGTCACCATCGATGCAATGTCACACGAGGGGCGTGGTATCGCTCATGTGAATGGCAAGACAGTGTTTGTGTTCGGCGCACTGGCCGGTGAAAGCGTGCGCATCCAGGTCCTCAAGAGCAACCGTAATTTTGACCAGGCGACAACGCTCGAGGTCATCGAAGCATCGCCCGAACGCATCAGACCTCGCTGCGAAGCCTTCCAGGTCTGTGGTGGTTGCAACCTGCAACACCTCGCAAATGATGACCAGGTCGAGCTTAAGCAGCGGGCCCTGCTTGAGATGATGACGCATGCCGGCGTTCAGTACGAAGAAGTATTGCCACCCTTGCGAGCCGGGGAATGGGGTTATCGCAAGAAGGCCCGCCTGGGGGTTAAATATGTAAAGAACAAAGGCAGGGTCCTGGTCGGATTTCGTGAACGCAATACCTCGTTTATCGCGGATATGCACCGCTGTGAAGTCCTGATACCGGAGGTTGGTTATAAACTTGACCTGTTGTCCGAGATGATTGGTCAGCTCGAGGCGTGCGCATCGATACCGCAAATTGAAGTTGCCGCTGACGCGGATCATATACAGCTGGTTTTTCGGCATTTGCAGCCATTGTCGGAACATGATCGCGATCTGCTGATCGAATTTGGCAGGCAGCATAACTTCCACCTTCAGCTACAGCCGGGTGGCCCGGAGACGGTTTGTAACTTGTTTCCCGAAGAGCAGGGACTTAACCTGGACCCCGTTGGTAACGGTCAAATACGAATTGCGTTCAATGCACTTGATTTCGTTCAGGTCAACAACGAAATTAACCAGAAAATGGTGGCCCAGGCGCTACGCTTGCTGGATTTGCAGCCCACCGACAAGATACTCGATCTGTTTTGTGGCCTGGGTAACTTCACCCTGCCGATGGCACAGCGTTGCGCGCAGGTTAGCGGTGTCGAGGTTGATGCCGCGATGCTGACGCGTGCGCGTGAATCCGCAATAGCAAACCATATCAGCAATACCGATTATCATAGTGCTGATTTATCCCGGCCCGACGAAGATTTTGTGTGGATGCGCCAACGCTACGACAAGATTTTACTTGATCCACCACGTTCAGGGGCACTTGAAATGGCCCAACTGATCGGGCGTTTTAATGCGATCCGCATTGTTTATGTCTCCTGCCAGCCTTCCAGCCTGGTGCGAGATGCTGCTATCATCTGCTCCCAGGGATATCGCATGACACATCTGGGCATAATGGATATGTTTCCGCAAACCGCGCATGTTGAATCCATGGCTGTATTTGAACGTAAATCGCAGGAGTCGAAGTGAAAATAGTCAGTGCAGTTATCAAGCCGTTCAAACTGGACGACGTTCGTAGCGCCTTATCGGATATCGGTATCAACGGATTGACTGTTTACGAGGTCAAGGGATTTGGTCGCCAAAAAGGCCATACCGAGTTATATCGCGGTGCGGAATACGTGGTCGATTATATCCCCAAGGTCAAAATCGACGTCGCGGTTGACGATGAGCTGGTCGACCAGGTCATTGATTCGATTATAGAATCCGCTAAAACCGGTAAAATCGGTGATGGTAAGATCTTTGTAACTGATCTGGATCATGTTGTACGCATTAGAACTGGCGAATCTGGGTCTTCGGCTTTGTAATAAGGCTAAAAATTTATTACTCTTAGATTCCGTGGAACTCTAGATGTGAGTGAAAGCGATGAGTGCGAATGCTAATTTTGAAAATGAGATTGCTGAACACGCGTCACATGGAGCTAAGGAAGATATAGCTGTCTCGGCAAGGCCAGGGGTGATCCTGTCCGAACCGCGTAACACCCGCGTGACCCCCTCTGTTGTAACTCAACTGGACCGCTGGATTGCCCGGCAAATGCTGGAAGTGGTGGGAAATCCGCCCATTGTGCTAATTCTCTGGGATGGCGTCGCGGTTACACCGCCGGTCACGAATCCGATCGCGACTATTCGCTACTACAATCGCAGTGCGATGATCAAAACCATTTTGAATCCCGAGCTTTATTTCGGCGATTTGTATTCGACCGGTCAGGCCACGGTTGAAGGCGATCTGGTCAGGTTTTCGGAGATTATCTATTCGAATCTCGAGGACGGCGGCAGAGGCGGCTGGTTTAAGCGAGCCATAATTTGGCTGGGACACCGACGCATTGCCAACTCTCACGATAAGGCCAAAGACAATATCTATCACCATTACGATATCGGTAACGATTTCTACAGGTTATGGCTGGATACCGAGGTCATGCAGTATACCTGCGCCTATTTTTCGGATCCGGATATGACGCTCGAACAGGCGCAGGTGGCCAAATTGCACCATGTGTGCCGCAAGCTGCAGCTCAAGCCCGGCGATAGCGTTGTCGAAGCGGGCTGTGGCTGGGGTGGGCTGGCGCTTTTCATGGCCAAGCATTACGGTGTCAACGTCAAGGCCTACAACATTTCAAAAGAGCAGGTTGCGCATGCCCATAGCGTGGCGGAAAAGGAAGGCCTGGCCGACAAGGTTCAATATGTCCTCGACGACTATCGCAACATCAAAGGCCAATTCGACGCCTTTGTCTCGGTCGGAATGCTGGAGCACGTCGGTAAAGCAGATTTCCCAACCCTGGGCAAGGTATTAGACCGCTGCCTGAAGCCGGAAGGACGGGGGCTGATCCATACGATTGGCCGTAACCGTCCGGCGCCGATGAATGCCTGGATAGAGCGTCGCATTTTCCCGGGTGCTTATCCGCCGAGCCTCAGGGAAATGATGAAGATATTCGAACCGAATAAGCTATCGATTCTCGACACCGAAAACCTGCGCCTGCATTATTCGAGGACGCTGCAACACTGGCTACACCGATACGAGCAAAACACCGACAAAGTTCGTGCGCTGATGGACGAGGAATTTGTCAGGGCCTGGCGGCTCTATCTTGCCGGCTCGATCGCGGCTTTCAACGTGGGCGAGTTGCAGTTGTTCCAGGTTGTATTTTCAAGAAGCCGAAATAACCAGTTGCCCTGGTCGCGTGCTCACCTTTACCGGGAACAAGTCACTCAATCTGAGCCCTAACGGGAACTGACTGACGCCTGATTGTCGCGCTGTAAGAACTGCCGTGCGTTGGCCGATGGATAATCCGACCAGGTAATTTATTGCTTGAGTACGCACTTCTGGTAGAGGTTTTTGAGGCGATCCTGCGGGTCGTATTTCTGCTTGAGCTTGAAATACTGCTCACCATCGTATAGCTGCCAGAATTCGTCCTCGTCATAGTAGGCATCGGAATAGAGAGATTTAATGCCGCCTAGCTGGCTCACTTTTGCCTCTATTTTCCGGTTGAAATAGCCGCTTTCATGTTTGTCGGGGTTGGGCACGATATCCCAGAAACCGAAATTGATGAAAAGTCCGTCTCCATGGAGCGGATATAACGGGTAACGCCGTGTCGCGTCATGGCCGCCGATAGGGCACATCCAGACCGGGCGAATTCCAATCTCGTCGACAAAAAAACGCAGAAAATCAGGCGCCTTCTCGATCGGGATGTCAACATCCTGGACCACCCCTTCCGGGTGGCGATCCAGCAGTTTATTGATGAATGCGGTGAACCCGACACGATTATTCCAACGCATGACCTTCTGATAGGAAATCGAGTTGAGCCGTTTTCGACCGAGGATTAGCCGCATCGGCAGGTTTTGCACAAACAGGTTTTTCGAGCACCAAAACCAGTCCGTATCCCAGCGCCAGATATAATCGTGAATGCTCAGGTAATCCTCGCTGCGTTCCCGGATCGAGCGAAAGAATATCTTCAGCCAGGTGTAATCGCTGGTGTAGGGCGCCGTATCGGTAAACCTGCCCAGGGTCAGGTAAAGCTCGCGATCATTGAAAATCGAGCCATCAATAAAATCCACGTCGCTTTTACTGGCCTCATTGACAGCATAAAAGTAGTCGTCAATATCGGTATAACGCAAGTGTCGCAGCTCGACAAAAGGTTTAACCGGCATGGTGCGGGCGCTGAGTTTGAGAATGTAACCCAGTGTCCCGTAAGAGTTCGGAATGCCGAAGAACAGGTCGGCATGTTCGTTCTCGGGGGTGCAGGTAACGACTTCACCGTCGGCAAGCAGGATATCCATACTGGTTACCGACTCATGCGGCAGGCCATGGCGAAAAGAAGATGACTCGATGCCGATACCCGAAACCGCGCCACCGATCGTAATTGATTTCAGTTGCGGCACGACCAGCGGCATGCAGTGTTGTTGCAGACAGGCCTCGGTAAGCCGCTCGTAAGTCGTCATACCCTCGACCTCAACGACCTGGTTTGCCGAATCGACAACCAGCACCTGGTTAAGTGAGCGAACGTCAAGCTTTGGTCCGCCTGCTTTACCGCGGGTTCTGAACAGGTTGGATGTGGCTTTTTCAAGACGAACGGCTTCTGTGCTGTGACGCAGCTGGGCGCTTAAATCCTGTTTCTTTTGCTGGTAAGTCGAATGGGTCATAAAACAATCGTCAAGGGCAGGCTGTTTTGTTCGACAGGAAAATAGTGGTGTCCCCGGCAGGAATCGAACCTGCAACCTACGCCTTAGGAGGGCGTCGCGCTATCCAGTTGTGCCACGGGGACATCGTTTATAAATCAATAAG
>Ga0224508_10000687_pt1 | contig 32595 bp, 30 predicted proteins | sample SF_Jan12_sed_USG_4_FD_170157 | JGI IMG/M metagenome (GOLD analysis project Ga0224508, IMG submission 170157) | Sediment microbial communities from San Francisco Bay, California, United States - SF_Jan12_sed_USGS_21 | ecosystem: Environmental > Aquatic > Marine > Sediment | place: USA...
ACCTCACCTTCACGGGGGTGCGCGACCTGGCGCCGGTGGCGAAGCTGACCGGCTTGCAAACGCTCGTCCTCATCAGCACGCCGGTGCGCGACCTGGCGCCGTTGGCGAAGCTGACCGGCTTGCAAACGCTCGACCTCACCGGCACGGACGTGAGCGACCTGGCGCCGGTGGCGAAGCTGACCGGCTTGCAAACGCTCAACCTCACCCGCACGCCAGTACGCGACCTGGCGCCGGTGGCGAAGCTGACCGGCTTGCAAGAACTCGACGTCGGCGGCACGGAGGTCACGAACAAGCAAGCTGAGGCGTTGAAACGTGCATTACCGAATTTACAGATTTTTCGCTCTCGCTAGCGGTCTTGGCCGATATCCTCACCGGGAAAGTCGTCAAGATCACCGATGGCGATACCCGCTACGTCCTCGACGCCAACTATAGCCAACACAAAAAATCCGTTTAGCGGGGATCGATGCACCTGAATGAAAGCGCCTGTTCTCTGGACCTGTCCCGCAATCATTCCGTGGCAAAAACACGTGGCAAACGAATAGCCAAGTTCTTGATACGTAATGCACCGAAAATTGGCCAAACTGTTTGCGAATTTGCATGGCCCGTATAGGTAACAGGCTAGGTAGCAAGGCATGGGTCCGTGAGCTGATGTTCAAGGGGCCCGTTAACCTCGAAGCTTTTTGTCCTAAGTGACTCCCGCCATGAAAGCTACATAAACCCGCTCTCCGTCACCGCTCCTGTGGGCCTGCTTCTTATGAAACTCCTGCACCACCCGAAAACGTGTTTCTTGGGGTGTAGGCTGGAGCGCAGTCCAAAGCCGGTGACACCTGACTTAGCCCGATCATAACCAAACCTGCGGTTGCTAGTGGATTTAGGTTTATGTGCATCCCTCATTCTCGTTTGTTGAACTGTGGTGTCGCGACGTGCGAGATCTACAACATCGTAGACAGGAGTTGATCCTCACTCCCGTCAAGATCACGAATGGCGATACCCTGTACGTCTCCGACGCCAATCATGCGCAAAACAAGATCCGCGTAGCCGGGATTGATGCGCACTTCGGGGTAGGATTATTCGGAAGCGCGGCGCGGGTGTAATACCACTACTTTGGGTGGTACATCAGGGCTCGCGGCGAGATAGACACCGCGCTTGATATCGGCATCGAATGCATCAGTCCAGCTCAATAAGGGTCCCGCACGATAACGCCGCTCGACGCCGGTCACCTTGCAGGTAACGATCACAAACCCCCAGGTACCGGTCGTACTTCTGGGCGGTGGATCGAGCGTTTCCGTCAGCTCAAAATGTGTCTCCGAATACCCCTCCCACCACGCCAACGACGCCCGGTAACGGTCCAACGCAGTTTCGGAGATGAGAGACCGGCCGATGTCGGTGTCCTTAAGCATCGACTCGTCGAACTCGCCTCGCCGCTGATGCTGACGCATGCGTTGCCACCGTTGAGAACGCCTGGCGGCGACGTCGTGGACACGGCGCAGCATGGCGCGGGCCGTGGCGGCGGCCCGCAAAATCAGCTTGCCAATCCGAACCCCGGTGTTCAGGGCCTGGGTATACTTCTGACTCCATGGATACGGTTCATTCATGACCCTTCCCTTTTTTGCGCGCGATCGGGTGTGGATTAGCGCAATTCCTGTCTTTGGCAACATAGGCCAATCCTAGGTAGGTATGCTGTGAACCTTGCCGCGTGAAAACTGTGAACAATTACCAGCGAAAGCACGGGGGGGGAAGTGAGTGGCGGGCCAACGAATAACGGTTGATTAGCAAAAGCGGGATCCGCTACGGCCGCATTGTGGGAAAGTTATTGGTAAACGGCGCAGATGCTTGTCTTGAACACGTTAAGGTCGGATTTGCGTGGCACTATAAAAATGTATCAACACGAACAAAGCCTAGAGGACAGATAGTTCTATACAGAGGCCGAAAACCAGGCACGAGACGACAGACTAGGCCTGTGGCGCGAGAATAATCCTAATTCGCCTTGGGAGTATCGACGACTCTATCGGTGAGTCCTATCAGAGTGGTGCGTTCTAACGATGCGGCTAACAGCAGTTGATCCTAACTCCCCCTTAATAGCTCCCGCGCCTGTTCGAGAGTCGACACAATCTGATTGTGCACCATCGCCGCTGGTCGTGTTGACAGCGCCTCGCCATCCCCTCGAATATCTCTGGACTATACTGATTCTGGGGGAAATCGATGTTCGTAGAGGGTAGTCTTGACCAGCAACCCGTTGCCAACTGCCCGCCGTATGATTGCCCGCTGCGTAGTGGACGTAAAGGTAATAATCATCCATGTTACCCAGACATTTCGAGGAGCGTGCCGAAGTTGCACAACTAATCTACTGGGCAAGGCGCGCAGCAAGGTCGATCATCTACACAACCTGGACGTTAGGGATTATCGCTGCGACAGGAGGAGTAATTTTCTCTAGCTGGGTGTGGCTATCGGTTCTAGCCGCACCCGTGATTGTGAACGCCTGGGTGGTTAACAATGCTTATCGCCGGGTAGCGCGTCGAACACGCCTAGATTCCAAGTTAATCCGTAAGCTGTGGCGACGGGGTAGTTGAGCTATGGAGCATAATGAGTTCCTTGACAGGTACAACGCTGGAACGCTCATAGTGCATGTCGATAAGAAGGCCGCTGGTCATCGGTTGCAGTCCTTGCTGCCGAGAGCTATCCGTTTAAAGCAAGCCAACCGGAGAGCTATTGGATTCCTAGGGTTGATCGTTGGTATCGCCCTGTTCTTTTTTACGCAATGGTGGATGGCTGCCATGGGGTTACTGGCGTCATGGACATTCCTTGTTTACGTCCAAAAGGCAACGACTAGCGGTGTCTTAGACGCTGCGCTTAAGGACCCGACTGTGTACAATACGGCACTTGAAGCAGGAGTACTCAAGATATCTGACAAGAGTTAGGGTTCTAGGTCTGTTCGGTTCCTGTCTAACCGCGCCGCGTAAAAATCTGCATCGTCGTAGACAGCACTTAATCTTCGCTCCTGCAAGCTATTTCCCACACCTGTTCGAGATTAGACACATCTGACTGTGTAAGGTCGCACGCTCTTCTTTGGTATAAGCCTCTGGCTGGTTCGGTTTGACCACGATACTGGCGCAACCAACGGTGAGGAGGAACATTGTAGATAATACTATCCACGGAGTTTCGCTCATGGTGATCTCCTCTTTTTTGTTCGTGCAAAGCGTGATCACCGCATCAACCACTGGGCGATACACGCACGCGGTGAGTACAAAGTACGGGGGGTAAGACCCCCCATAAACCGAAAGGACGACAACTGGCGGCTGGTGAGGGATTTTTGTTAGCGTTCGCGCAATTCGGGAAGGCCTCGGTGCAAACTAAGTCATCCACAAATCCATCACCCGTCGCAAGACGCATGCACCAGAGCACAACCTTGCAAAGAACACAACAAGAATATACGGATCATCAAATACAATATGATCTGTGAAGCATTCAAACATATGATTCCAGAGATAACGGAAGTCCGTATCATTGCGCTTTGCTTCCTCGTATTTCTCTCGCTAGCGGCCTTCGCCGATCCCCTCACCGGAAAGGTCATCAAGATAACGGACGGTGATACCCTCTAGGTCATCGATGACAATTATCAACAACGCAAAATCCGTTTAGCCGGAATCGATGTTGCCGGGCGCAAACAGGTTTATGAAAACGTATCCAACGATGATGAGGGGCTACCCTAAGTCTGTAAGCAAGCAGCAGAATTCTCGGTCTTTGACACCCACCTCACGAAGGGGAGATACTGACAATCCCTTCAGCGACTCCAGAGATGAAACCGCCTAGGCAATCATTGCCACCTACCACGGACTCAGGGGTATCCGAATCAACACCTGCTATATCCCCGCAGGTCACCAAACAAAGGAGGAAGAAAATGAAAGGGTCTATTGTGCTTTCGGTGCTGTTTTTCTTGGTCGTTATGTTCGCAGGCGTGGCCTCGGCAGAGGACCGCGTAATCGTCAGGCCGTTTGCGGCGATAAAATTCGCTACTATGCCGGAGATAGCAAATTTTCCCGAAGGCATTAGTGCGAATCCATATAATGGCGACATTTTCGTCAGCACCTTCGAGTTTGACACCACGGGCACTGAAACTAATGGAGTCGTTCGATTCAATAGGGATGGCAAGGTGGACGTGATATCAGACTTCTCAGGCAATATCCCGCTCCTCGGCCTTGCCTTTAACAAAGAGGATGACAAAGTTTACATAGCTAGTGTGGGCAACTTTCAAAATGTGCCGTCGACGATTCAAAGGATCGCTGCTAACTTCACCGACGGGGCAACCTTTGACGACGTAGCGGTTATTCCAGATATTGGCCCACCACTTGACCCCCGCATCGTAGACAACCCTGACACAAGCCAGGACACAATCGTATTTGGCGATTTCGCCGCAGTTCCTAACGCCCTCGCTTTTCGCAACAGCGATGGCGCTCTATTTGTGTCTGACTCGTTCCAGGGTGCGATTTTCCGGATTGACAATGCCCACAGCTGCACGCCCCCCTGTCCGGTAGAGACCGTCATACATCACCCACTCCTAGCTACTGCCGGCTTTCCTCCTTTTGGAGCCAACGGTATCGCTATCAACGCTTATGAAGACGCCCTCTTCGTTGCTAACACGGGTGACGATCGCGTTTTGCGGATACACCTGAACAAAGAGGGATCGGCAAGCGAAATTAGTATATTTGCTGAAAGCATCAACGGGGCCGACGGGATTGCCTTTGATTATCACGGAAACCTCTGGGTCGCGGCAAACCAAGCGGATCAGGTAGTGATGGTCAACCGGGATGGTCGTGTAGGCATCGAGCTTGGCGAGTTCTTCGGCATCAGTAAAAACGGCGCCGCCCGCGGGCTTTCGTTCCCTGCGAGCATTGTCATTGTAGGACGTAACATGTTCGTTACGAACCTTGCCTTACCCCTAACCCCGGTGGCAGGTGATGAGTGGGAGGAGAAGGTGTCAACCTACACGGTGTCCCGCATCAGAATCCCTTCGCGTCTTTCGGACAGAGATTGAGAACCAATGACCGAATATTCGATTTTGCTCGCTGGTCTCGGACGGGTAGGGCAGCGCAGAAAGAAAGCTTAATAACAACGTCTTAGTTGGAGGAATCAACTCACCCCGCCTTGTGCGGGGATTTTTTTTGCCATGGCAGGTGAAGAAACCCGATGCCGCCGTGGGAGTTTAGGCAGTTGTGACAAATGCCACTGCTAAGTTGTGACAAATGCCACTGCTAACCTAGATCTGGTGTGGTGTTATTTGTTCGACGATTTACCACAGAGGAGAGCAGCCTTGGCAAAGCGCATCACACGGGCATTCGATGTGGGCCTCAGCAGTGCCTTACTGCTCATCACGCTGCCGGTGATCGCCGTCACCGCCATCCTGGTCGGTCTCGAAAGTCCGGGGCCGGTGTTTGAACGCCAACCAAGGATCGGCAAGACCGGTCGGCCGTTCACGCGGCTCAGATTTCGCACCCGGGCCCTACCCCCCGAACCCGCCCGCTATACCCGGGTGGGGGCCGTGATCCACAGGCTCTACATCGATGAATTACCGCAACTGCTCAACATCCTCCGGGGGCACATGAGCCTCGGGGGACCGCGATCAACCCCGGCACCTACAAGGCGGGAACGCCGCCACACCCCGCGACGGTCCCAACCCGATCGCCGCGGCACCTTACGGTGGCATCCCAAAGGCGGCGATCGGCGCCAGGGCGCTGGCCGCCGCCAAGGCGACAGTTGGGACACGATGAGATTCGTGTTGTCGAGATCGTTCTCGGCGACCTCGGATTGATGGGTATGACCGCGCAGCAACATCACATCACGACTTAGGACCGCAGGAGGACTCGCTATGCCGACCCCATCCACGGCGGACAACAGGCCGCAACACCGCCTTACACAGAGACGGCGCCCCCCGCATCGTCGGCGCCCATTATGGGACGAGCGGCGCCTCGATTCTGGCCGTCGCCAGGAAGACAACGGGGAGGCAATGAACCCCACGCTGTCGAGGCTGTTCTAGGATGGGCGCGTCTGAAGAAGAATCTAATCGCCTGTGTAAGGTTGCGAGTTCTTCCTTCGTGCAGGTTTCTGGATCAGCCACAATCGAATCCACATCGTATAAGGCTTCGGCAGGGCGGATTTGGAGTTCAGGAATTTTGTTGAAATCGTCCTGTTTGGGGGTGAGGTAGAACGGCATGGTGGTGTTCCTGTATGCGATGTGCACCGGCGCAGTATAGCGATGAGGGGCGGGAAAGGCTCGATCGCGGGCTGACGCCTGAATGTATGGTTGGTTTGGCAAGCTCTTTGCATGTGAACTCCATTATGGGGGTGCGCATGGATCGTTTCCTTGCCTTGGTGGTAGTGTGCCTTGCCGCCGCCGGCTGCGGTGCCGACGGTGACAATGCCTCGCTTAAAGATAACCACGGCTTTGGCTGGCACTTCGAGGCCCAGGGCGCAAATGGCGTCATCCTTCGGAATGCGCCCGGCGTGGTGGCGCCGGTGACCGTTGCCGTGCTCGCTGACATCTACGACCAGACCCAGGCGTGCACGGGATTGAACGCACCCGGCCCTTTCGTCATCGTGGTTGCAGAGGCGGTGGACGGCCCGGGCGGGAATACCATCGGTCGCACTTATTACCAGCCTCCGCTCGTCCTCATCACCGAGGGATGGTCGTGGATTGACACTGCCCGGCACGAATTCGTGCACTATCTCTTGGACCAGGCCGGTTTCCCGCGTGAGCTTAACAGTGCCCACCATTCCCCGTTTTTCACCGACTGTGTACACTCTTTCCCGTTGCTCGGCCTAGGCTAGTGCCTACCGGTAATCTCCCCCACACGCGTTCCAGATTAGACACGATCTGACCGTATAGGGTCGCGAGTTCTTCTTTTGTGTAGGTTTCTGGATCCGCCACGATCGAATCCACATCATACAAGGCCCCGGCAGGGCAGACTTGGAGTTCAGGAAGTGGCTGCGTCAGCACGGTGGCAATCCGTGTTGGAAAGAAAAAGGCCCGCGCGAGGCGGGCCGCTTCACGTCACGATTAGCCGGCTATCCTTGTGGCCTGTCCGCGTCGGAAGGCAGAATCTCCTTGCTCGCTATGTTTGAAACGCAGTTTGCCCCCCGTGCCTACCACAGACGGCCGCGGCCGCAAAATCGTCTGCGTTACCACGATGCTATCGCTCGCCGGCGCGGTTCCCACTGGCAGCGCACTGCTAATAATCAGTGTGCCCGCTAGAGAAGGGTCGAGGCGATATCGCCACCCATCTTCTGCGTGGGTTCAGCACGCCAAGCACGCGTGCGTCTAGGCGTGGCGCGGGCGAATCGGCCCCGCGGGCGGCTTGGCGTGCCCGTGGTGCAGCAGGGCCTGGAGGCGGTTGATCCGCTTGCCAAGCCAGATGCCTGTATGAATAGCCCTTTGGTACTGCGCGTTCTGCCAGTAGCGCTTCTCTATCATCTGCTCATCCATTGCTGTTACCTCTCCGCATATCAATGCTGTCGGTTTACGAGCCGTAATTACGGGAGACGGAGGGCAACACCCCTCATAAAGCCGAAAGCACTGCCCCTGGCGGGTGAATTAGCGATTGGTCGTTCGGGGTGGGCGGAGCAGGAGGCTTAATGCACGCCGGCTGGGCGTCCATCACCCGCCAAGCACAACAACAAAAACTGTATACACCAGATGGGGTTAACCTTCACTGATGTGGGTCAAGAATCCATCAACTTGATCGGATTCAATGAGGAAGCTGAAACGCCATAAGGAAAACTATCTTGGGATTAGAGTGACGCCCTGAGAGTGCGATCGAGGTTCACTCGTCGTCGACGCGATTAATGATCGGTGGAATAGATTTCAAATAGTCGACGATGGCGTTGAGATCGTCGTTGCTCAAGTACCGCAAGCCTTCATCGATGACGTCCACCATCAATCCACCCGCGAAGTCATCGTTCGGATCCACGCCGCGTTTAAGGTACCTACGCAGGGAATTCCGACCCCAGCCGCCAATGCCGGTATCGGCGTCCGGCGTAATGTTAGGAACGGGATCACCATCCGGCCCATCGCGGGTCCCGGCCAGATACTGGTCGTTGTCCAGGGCCCCGAAAAGGTTTCTGGGCGTGTGGCATTCACCACAGTGGCCAAGGACATTTACCAAATACGCACCCCGCTTAACATGATCGCTCAGGTCTGTCGGTGACTCGATGGGCTCAAAGAACAATCGCTTCCAGATTCGGTTAATGAATCGGAATCGCAAGTACCAGGGTAGCTTATGGGGTTTGTTCTGTTGGGCGCTCGCTGGCACCGTTTGCAGATAGGCGAAAAGCGCCCGAATGTCTTCAGGTTGCATTCCTGAATACGCCGTATAAGGCAAGACGGGGTAGTAGTGCACGCCGCCCGGGCCTTCGCCGCGCGTTAGCGCGCTGATCAAGTCATTAATATCCCAATTGCCAATGCCGTGATCAGGATGAGCAGTAATGTTCGGTGAGTAGAAAATGCCAAACGGCGTGTTGAATTCGACGCCACCAGCAAGATATTCGCCATCGTTTTCAGTGTCGGTATGACACGCCACGCAGCCCGAGGCACGCAACACATACTCTCCGCGCTCGCGCAGTGTCTGCGCCGTCACCGTCGTCGCAGACACTAGTAAGAACAGCCCGAACGCGGCGCACGCCATTCGCGTTCGGGCTGTCGTCCTAGGAAGCGGCTCGGCCCATGCGTAATTCAGGGTCAAGCCATACCATCCCTAGTCCTTTTTCTTGCGGTACTTCTTGTGACAACCTTTGCAGGCATCCCAAACCCCCTCCAGTTTCGCCACCGTCATATCCTTATCACCAGTTCTGGCAGTAGCCGCATAGGCGGCGGTGGCTTGCACCAGGTCTTCGGCCTTTGCCTCGAAGTCGCTCCAATTTTGCCAAATGTCGGGCTTAGCCTGCGTTGTCACATCTTCCGTCGGTTTGGCATCTTCTTTGAAAGCGGTCACTATCATTTTGCTCAACGCTTGAAGACCGTCGGTGTGAGTCGCCAGGTGCGCGCTGTGTCCGACACCGCCATGGGTGATCTGGGCAATGCCAGTGGCGTGCCCACCGACGGCCTTCATTACACCTTTTCTATATTTGATTGGGCCTTCTTGCGCGAAAGTGCCGGCCGAAAGCGGGAGTAGTGCCATGGATAAACAAAAAATTATCGTCGTTTTCATCCTACCTCCTTTAGGTAGATCTTCGAATTTGGCGGGGGTTGGTGACGCTGAGTCCGATAACTGGGTAGAACATCGTAGCGAATAGCCCGGTCATTGTCGATCCCGGACGTCAATCGAAGGTTAGTTTGTAGCGCACGATTCGGTCGTTGCCAGAGTCGGCGATCCAAAGCGTATCGCCAACGAGTTCAACCCCTTCCGGGGTGCGAAAACGGTCGGGCCCACGGCCAGCGCGGCCATTGCCCATTGTTGCCACCAATGCACCATTTGCTGTGATCAGCTTGACGCTATGGGTATGCTTGTCAGCGATAATCAAGGTTCCGTTGGGGGCAACATCGAGATAGCGTTGTCCACTGAAGTTATAAGGCGCACCGCTAAGCTCCCGTAGGATTTTGAGATCTGGGCTCATCAGTAACATGCGATTGTTGCCGGAATCGGCCACCCAGATGTTGCCGTTCGGTGCGACCTCAACGTCGTGGGGCGCAGATAAGCCGTCTTGTTCTGCCACCACGCGACCTGACAAATAGGCAACAATATTCCCACTGCCTGCTCCGGTCACATAGACTCGACCGTTGGGGTGCGCAAGCACACCCTCGGGCGCGCGAATCTTTTCTGATAACTCGCCAATTAGTTTGGCCTTGTTGCCGTCAAGCTCATAGACGGCAGTACGATGATTGTGCGTATCGGCAACGTAGAGCCGACCCCGGGCATCGAAATCGACGTCATGGGTTCCATTTTGCTCGTGTGCCCCAAAACTGGCCATATAGCTAAGCGAATGAGGGTCCAAAATAACCACCCGGTTGTTTCCGACATCCGAGACGAATAGCCGTGACCCATCCGGTGAGAGTTTTATATCGTGCGGATTCGATAGTGGTGCCTTGCTTGTTGCTTCGAAAGTCCAACGAACACTATCCGCCAATGCCGATCCGGCGCTGATAAAGCTGATCACCAAACACGCAGTTATTGCCCGCATCGTTGTTACTAGATGTTGATGTTGCATAGTTTCTCCACTGAATGGCATGAACAGTTTTATTAGTTGGTCGTCAGGCGCACGTGGCGCTAGTCCACGGTCAACACGCGAATCATGTCGGTACTACCGGCTTGGCGAGAGTGTCCAGCGGTGACAACAATGATGTCGCCGGTTTGCACATCATCGAGTTGCTTAGCGTGCCTAATCGCGAACTGAATTCTGTCTTCATCTGAACCATCGCCTTGGTAATGCACTGGGCTCACACCCCAATTCATGGCCAGACGCCGCACCACTGGTAACGACGAAGTAACGGCGAGAATGAGGCAATCGGGGCGATACTTTGAAATGAGACGTGATGTGAAACCGGTCTCAGTTAGAGAAATGATCGCAGCTGCCCGCAGGTGATTGGCCATGGTGATCGACGCCTGCGCTACGGCTTCCGTGACCACGTGAGACGGATGCGGCAGTATTTGCTGCAGATGCCCGTATTCGTGCAAGCCCACCTCTGCTTCGAGTGAGAGCGCCACCATCGTGCGAATGGCTTCGATCGGGTAAGCGCCGATCGCGGTTTCCCCAGACAACATCACCGCCGACGTTCCATCGAGAATGGCATTCGCCACATCGCTGACTTCGGCGCGGGTCGGCCGCGGGTTTCTTTCCATTGAATCGAGCATCTGCGTGGCAGTGATGACTGGCTTGCCGTTTGTCACGGTAGTTCGAATGATCTGCTTTTGGATAGTCGGGCCTCGTGCCATGCCCAGTTCGACGCCGAGATCGCCACGCGCCACCATCGTGCCGTCGGCAACTGCAATAATTTCTTTGAGGTTATCCACGCCGCTGTGGTTTTCGATCTTCGCAATAATCGGGATTTCGGCGTTAAGTGCCTTGAGCTTATCGCGAATGCGCTCGACGTCCCTGGCGCTGCGAATGAACGGCGCCGCTATGTATTCGACACCGTGAGAAACGGCGAACGTTAGGTCGTCATCGCTATGCGAATCTAAGCCATCGAAGACGCTGGGATTGTCAGGCAAATTTACCCCTTTGTTATTGCGCAAGGTGCCGCCACTCTCTACGCGGCAACGAACCGCCCGATCTTCGACACCCATTACCCTGAGCTCCATAAGCCCATCGTCGAGCAAAACCCGGTCTTTTGGTTTGACGTGCTCGTACAACGTTTTGTGTGAGACCGAGACCCCGTCGACATTGCCAATGCGGTCATCGGCACGCAACGCAAACTGCTGACCACGCTTAAGCTCTATCGTCCCGCCATCTACCAGACCGGTTCGAATTTCGCACCCGCGCGTGTCGACCATTATCGCAACGTTGGCTTGTATTGCCTCGGCCGCGCGACGGACTTTCTTCAGTTGCGCATCATGGGTCTCGAGATTGCCATGAGACAGATTCAGTCGCGCGACATTCATACCCGCGACGATCATTTCGCGAAGCGTGTTCTCATCATCACAGGCGGGACCAACGGTGGCTATTACCTTGGTCCTTCGGAGTCGGTGCCTTGTAGTCAGCGTGGTTTCTCCTAACTGTTCATGCTTATCAAAAAGGTCGGTGGTACAAAGGCGTATCCGATGCCACGTACGAGTAAGCGTGCGCCGATTTTATATGTACTCATACTCAATTATCTAACTATTTATCGTAGCGATAAATTAGTATGCTAGCCTGCCGGGCGAGCTTCACTCAGCGTTTGTTAACCAACGATGTCTGGCGAGTCTTATGCGGGGTTCCCGATATGTTCGGCAAACTGGACTATGACGGCCACGAACGGGTCGTTTTCGCTCACGATGAAGCCACGGGTCTGAAGGCAATCATTGCCCTTCATAGTACACGACTTGGCCCCGCCTTTGGTGGTTGCCGGATGTGGCCTTACGAAGATGACGAACGCGCTCTGACGGATGCGCTGCGTCTTTCCCGTGGTATGACCTACAAGGCCGCCATCTGCGAATTGCCATACGGTGGCGGCAAATCGGTGATTATGGCTGATCCGGCTAAGCAAAAGACACCACAGCTCCTTGCCGCAATGGGGCGTTTGGTCGAGAGTCTCGGCGGCCGCTATATCATTGCCGACGATGTCGGGACGACGTTGGCTGATATAGCCGTAATGCGGAAACAGACGCGCTACACTGCCGGTGCTACCAACGCAGCCCAAGCACGCTTGGCGGTAACGGCCTACGGGGTCTTGATGAGTATGCAAGCGGCAGTCGCGCACCGATTCGGAAAAGCCGATTTCTCAGGACTGCGAATCTCGGTGCAGGGCTTGGGGAACGTAGGCATGCCCTTATGTCAATCACTGCGTGAGGGCGGCGCGGAGTTGATTGTTGCCGACATTAATGACAGACGAGTAGCGGAAGCGAAGCAACGATTTGCCGCCAAGGGGGTGGCAATCGAAGACATTTATTCACAAGACGCGGATATCTTCGCACCGTGCGCCTTGGGTGCAGTGCTCAATGACCAGTCGATTCCGCGCCTACGAGTCAAACTCATTTGTGGCGGTGCTAACAATCAGCTGTATGCGGCCCACCACGACCGGGACTTGGCGGACCGTGGTATCTTGTTTGTACCGGATTATCTAGCGAGCGCGGGCGGTGTCATCGATTTCTATCAAGAAATGATCGATGATCGGCCAGAGGCGATATTGCAATCAGTCGAGCGTATTCGAAGCATCACCCGATTGGTGCTTGAAAGTGCCAAGAACAGCGGGCGAACTGCCTTGCAAGTCGCGGATCGGATGGTACAACAGCGCCTACGAGCGGCTTCGACGGATGAAATTCGTGGCTAAGCGAGCAGTCGGGGACGCGTCGACCCAATGAGCCCAGCCGAACGCTTGAATCGTATTTCCGAGCAAGGCCTTTGTGTCGGCTGCGGGCTTTGCCAGGCCATCGCCGGACCGGACCGGGTACGCGTCGAGATGACCCCGAATGGCTATGAACGTCCGGTCATTGTCGGTGACATCGAGCATGCGACGGTAGACGAGATCTATGATGCATGCCCGGGCGTTCGTGTTGAAGGGTTGCCAGCCGGGTTGGTTGACCCAAGCACACGGCATGACAACGTTTGGGGGGCGTATAGACGCGTGGTGCGGGCATTTGCCAGTGATCCCGATATTCGCCATCGTGCATCGACCGGCGGCGTGCTCACCGCCCTTGGGATCTACTTGCTGCAAAGTAAACGCGTTAACTTCATTCTCCAGGTGACGACGTCAAAGGAATTCCCGACCGGTGGCAAACGCCACTTAAGTTTTAGCCAAGTCGATGTGATTGAAGCCTCCGGATCGCGCTACGGACCGGCAGCCCCGCTGGTCGAACTCGATACCGTTTTGGATTGCGCCGAACCGTTTGCGTTTATCGGTAAGCCCTGCGATGTCGCAGCGGTCCGAAACTATGCTCGGCATGACAAGCGCGTCGATGAGCTATGCCGGTATCAACTGGTGATGGTTTGTGGCGGCTATATGGAACCCAAGGCAATGCGTCGTTTCCTCGAGGAATTCGGCGTGCCCATGGATGACTTGTCTGCGTTACGCTATCGCGGGTTCGGTTGCCCCGGACCGACGCGCATGGAGACGAAAGACGGTCGCGTCGTAGAACGAAACTATCTCGATTTTTGGGGCGAGGATGAGAGCGCATGGAGTCTGCCGTTTCGCTGCAACGTTTGCCCCGATGGCATCGGCGAAGCCGCCGACATTGCTGCCGCCGACACCTGGCCCGGCGGGTCTCCTACGTGGGAAGGGCAGGACGATGATCTCGGTACTAATGCGCTCATCGCTCGTACCGCCGCCGGCCTTGAGTTAATGGAGGCCGCGGCCGCGGCTGGGGCCATTACTATCGAAAACGATATAACGATGTGCGATATGAGTGACTATCAACCGCACCAAGTCACTAAAAAGTATATGGCGTGGGCACGCTACGCTGGCTTGCGCGCGAGCGGCCAACTATTCCCGCAGACACAGCGGCTACGGATTCGCGAGCTTGCGCTTGAAAATGGGCTTGCACAGAATCTGCGCCAAGCCAAAAGGACTAAGAAACGTGTCCAGCATGGCCGCAATTGCGAGCCGACGCCGGTTGCGCTTGTCGCCGAGGACGCTTCGCAGTAACGTGGCGTATGAATTGCGGAGAAGCGCAGGTTTTAAGTGACGTCCAGTGATGTCAAAACCATGATGTCTCCCGAGCAACTGCGAATACTGACGCAGCGGTCCGACCGCAAGGGGCTGGTTCAGCTCGCTTTACATGGGGCAGCATTGGCGGTCACGACGTGGTTGCTGACGTCGACCGCGAATAGCGCGTGGTTTGTGCTCGCACTGTGGGCGCACGGTGCGTTGCTCGTATTTCTGTTTGCGCCATTGCACGAGAGCATTCACCGAACCGCATTTCGCAGCCGCTGGTTGAATACACTCGTGGCGAGCGCTTGTGGATTCTTATTGGTGTTACCGTCACGCTATTTTCGAATGTTCCATCTCGAACATCACCGTTACACCCGAGACCTACAGCGAGATCCCGAGCTGACGCAGCCCGAGGCGGCGGACTGGCGTACCTATCTATGGCAAGCCAGTGGATTGCCATACTGGTTTGAGCGCGTGCGCACGACGATTCGACATGCAAACGGTCGGGTTGATGAGCTATTCATTGGTGAAAGTTCTCACGCGGCGATCGTAGCTGAAGCACGCGGCTATCTGATGGCTTACGCACTTGTTGTCGCCCTTTCGATGTTCATGCAAAGTTCGGCCGTGTTCTGGTACTGGCTGCTGCCAGTGTTTCTGGGACAACCTCTGTTGCGTCTTTATTTGATGGCCGAGCACGGCGGTTGTCCAAGGGTGTCAGATATGCTGCGTAACTCGCGTACCACGCATAGCAATGCGCTGATTCGCTGGTTAGCGTGGAATATGCCTTATCACGCCGAACACCATCGCTACGCGGCAATTCCGTTCCACGCATTGCCCAAGGCGCATGCGTTTCTAAAGCGCCACATCACAGTACAATCACGCGGCTACTTGGACGTCCATCGACAACTCATGCGCTCGCTCGGGCGTTAGCGCCCGCGCCAGACCGGTTTCCGTTTCTCGGCAAAGGCGCGCGCGCCTTCTAGCTGATCCTCGCTCGAATAAAGCACGTCGACGGTCTTGAATTGGCGCCGGTTGGCGCGTCGTAGCGCCTCTGCGAATGGCATGTGTTCGGTTTCCCTTGCGACTTCTTTGATGGCGGCGAAAACCAGTGGTGGCCCTTGCGATAGCTTTTGCGCAATCTCCAGGGCTCGATCAAGTAATTTTTCGGCGGCCACGACCGCGTTAATCAATCCCCAACCATGGGCCTCCTCGACCGACATCCAACGACCGGTCAGCAACATATCCATGGCGACGTGATAGGGAATCCGGCGTGGCAACTTGATCGTCGCTGCATCTGCCAAGGTGCCAGCGTTGATTTCCGGTAAGCCGAATCTGACGCGCTCGGCCGCAACAATCATGTCGGCAGAGAGTGCCAACTCGAAGCCACCGCCGACGGCCATGCCGTTGACGGCGGCGATGACCGGTTTGTTTAAGTTAGGCAGCTCCTGTAAACCGCCGAAACCACCAACGCCGTAATCGGAATCGGGGGCTTCGCCTGCGGCCGCCGCCTTTAGATCCCAGCCAGCGCAAAAAAACTTCTCGCCGGCCCCGGTAATGATGGCAACACGCAGATCTTCATTGTCACGAAAGTCCTGGAAGACCTTTCCCATCTCGCGGCTGGTGGCGGCATCGATGGCATTTGCCTTGGGGCGATCGAGGGTGACGACGAGAATCGTGCCGTGGGTTTCGGTGCTAACTGGATGCGTCATGATAGTTTGTCGTTGATTAAATCGATTGGTGTTAAGACCAAGTATTCGGTACGTGACTCAAGGACGCTCAAGAATATCACGTCCGCGGGATTTGGCGATGGCGGGGCGAAACTAGTTAACGATCGAGCGTGAGGACCACCGCCAACATTTCATGTAATCTCAAGTTCTATCGTGTGTGGCCAAGAATTCATCGGCGGGCGACATTGAGGGGGAGATGGCGAATGATGGAGTATGATGAAAAAGCAGCGCGGGCTACCGAGCGTAGCTATCTCGAGCCGGAAATCGTTCGTCAACGGATACGTACATTAGATGCGCTCGCACTGCGAGCCGGGGAACGCGTGCTCGATGTGGGCTGCGGACCGGGATTGCTGGCCCACGATATGGCGCTGCAGGTGGGCGTGGCTGGACGTGTAGTCGGTGTCGATAAGAGTGAGGCCATGCTCAAGCTCGCACAGCAGCGCTGTGCCCACCTGTCGCAGGTCGAGTTCAAACAAGGGATGGCAGAAAACCTATGCGCCGAGGATCAAAGTTTTCACGCACTCGCCTGTACCCAGGTGTTGCTCTACGTGCCCGACGTCAAACAGGCACTCAGCGAGATGCGTCGCGTACTCAAGCCAGGCGGGCGCATCGCCGTGATAGAAACCGATTGGCGTAGCGCCGTGCTCACTAGCAACGAGCAGGCTTTGACCCGCAAGATAACAGCGGGCTGGGACGATGCGGTGCCGAGTCCCAATCTACCGGTGCAACTCGGGCCACTACTGCGGGAGTTCGATTTTACCGCCATTCGTGTCGAGGCCATTCCGGTCCTAAACACGAGCTACTCCGCGGATAGTTTTTCCGCGGCGATGGCGAAAACCGTTGCCGCCGCGGCCCAAGAACGAGGGCTGGTCAGTGAAGCCGAGGCGCGGACTTGGCTTGACGATCTAAAGCGTCTGGAACAAGCACGGGCATATTTCTTCTGCGTGAACCGATTCTTATTCTCGGCGGTGCGGGCATAGGACGGTTGAGATTAGGCTACAGGTGGCCTATTGGGGGGTAGAAGCCTGTTATGGCCTAATCCTTGCACGAATTGCCTTGGCAAAGAAATTCGGAGGGTTAGAACAATGCTATTTTTGACACGGAAGCCAGGACAGTCCATCGAGCTCGACCTTAGCAACATCGACCCCGAGATGTCCGTCGGGGAGCTACTGGCCAATGGATCCATCGAAGTCCACGTAGTGGGCGTAGAGGGATCGCAGGTGAAACTGGGCATCGAGACCCGACCCGGCGGCGCCCGCCGCTAGGCGATATGACCCGCTGTTTAGGCCCCCCGTGGGGCCTGGGTCTGACCGATCGGGGCAGATGCGGCCCCATTGGCGAAACTCGCCACCGTTCAGTGCGTGAACACTGTCGACCTTGCCGGGTGTCAGAAGCGCCCGGCCGCCAGCGCACAAAGCGCTTGCACAGTCGAATGCGGCAATCTATATTTGTTTAGAGAGGGTTAGCGCAATAAATTTACATTTAAGATTAACTAGTTATCGCTGATCTGCTGAATCTTAAGGGGAAAAAATGCAATTGGCACAATTGAAGGGGACAATAAAAGGCCTTTTTCTCGCTTTCGGGCTGGCCGGCCTGGCCTCGTGTGGGAGCGGCGATGACGCCACGGATGCAGGCGGCAGCTGTGGGGGCGCCGATGAATCCGGTATTTGTCTACAGGTCAGCCTTATCGAACCGGTTAACCTTGACGACCAGTTTACGAGTGACGTCGATGTCAACGCCGTCGCTGACTGTGATCCAATCGCGCCCGGTCTCCAGCCCGAGCCATTCACGGAGCATTTTGCCGACATCACTTTTAGTGCCACGCTGATTTCAGGCAATCCGGTGGCGGCCAGCTTCGTCCAGGTCACAGCCATGACCGTGACGTTTACCCAGAACACGACCGACCCTGTCGTCGGTCCGGCAATTCTTCAATTGACGACGCCCATCGATGTGGTCATACCGGTGGGCACCAGCGTGACCCAGAACCTGTCCCTGATGAACTTTCAGCGAAAGAATGACTACACCCCTGCGTTCGGCTTTGACATCTTCACCGCCGGCCCGTTCGATCTGAGCGGTGCTCCAGCCTTTCTCTCCTACAACGTTAGGTATTTTTTTAGCGGTGAGGATGAGTTTGGCAACAATGTCGACGCGACCGCTGCCACCGAAGTCATCATCGGCGCTTACAATAACTGCGCCTAGGGATTTTCTTGCCTCCACGTAGTACTAGAATGGCGCATTGGATGCGCCGTTCTTTTTTGTGCTTACTGGGCGTTTAATAGCCAGATGGCGGAGCGGTCGCTAGATCCTGCGGTGTCGCCCATGATATCGAAGGCGATGTGCAGACCTTTCTTTAGTGACCCGGTTGCGGTTGGCAACCGGCGAGCGTCATAGACGGCAACCCGGCGCGCGAGCTTAAACACAATATGGTCTATTGATCGGCGTACGCTCGGAACTAAGCGGCCGATGGATATTATTGGGTTATCGTGTGCGGCGTTTCTTGGACAATATCCAGATTGTGGTCAGGTAAGGCGAACCGCTGGTATCTTCCTTGGTATCGAAAGCCACCCGCATGCCTTTTTTCAGCGAGTCCGCGGTGGTCTGAAACCCACGATGCGTATATACCTCGACCCGGCCGGTCAATTTGAACGCCTTGTCGTCGATGATCAGCTCGTGGTTTTGCAGGTTAAGCTGCTCGATCTTGCCGTTCTTTTCCGGGGCGGCAAAGATTTGGCGGGTGGAGGCGCCGACTGCGAGCTCGGCCCATACTAAGGTCGTCGCGAGCAGGCATGCGCCCACTCGTGCCAAGGTCTCGTGCTTCATTGCTTGTACACCCCCGTACTTCTTATTAAATCTATCGTGCCGCCCTGACACATCGGCACGTACCGTCAACTTCTGCCGGTGGACTGCCCGCTTAATCGCGGTGTCTGCCACCGGCAAGTAATCTATAGATGTGGAGAAACCCTATATCAACGCGGGTTATCGGCGAAGGTTTGCCGCCCGTCCCTTATAACGCTGTGGCAGAAGCGGTAATGGGCCGCCCCATCCAACTCGGCAACGGCTATTCGAGAGCGCTGTACGCGGCTTTATTTTTCAGACCACGAGCAACAATAGGTCGCATCGTCATCTTTGTCCCAGAGCCGGCGCCCGGCGGAGTCGATCCGCAGCCTGCCGTTACCAACCTGCAGCCCGCCTACCGTCGGGGTTGCGGTGACCGTGAAGCAAGTGCCATTACCGCCGGCGCATGCATTGCCGAGGGCGTCCTGCGTGGTACTGAGCGCAATGGTGTAATGCCCATCCGGGGAGTTGACATCGGGCAGTCCCAGCCCTTGGGTGAGATCGTCAGGTGGGCATTGGCTCGACCCGTTGCCCGGCCATGGTTGCATCAGCCCCGCCGCCCCCGCTAACGGATAGCTGCTGCAGACACTAAAGTATTTCTCAAGCCGGTTAGCGGTCGTGGTAAGTTCGATTTGCGCATCGGCACGCCGGGTTTGGGTGGTGTAGTTTTGGTAGCTCGGGTATGCGATACCGACAATGACACTCAGGATGATGACCGTGATCATCAGCTCAACCAGGGTAAAACCCTTTGACAAACGCTTATTCATACACGATTCCTCTACCTGCCGGGCGTACGAGCGGGCGCATCCATGCGAATCCGCCCTCGTACATCAAAGTATAGCTACGATCCTAATCCGGGTGAACGGGGTGCCCCAGGGATAGGGAGCCAACATTCAGGCGCCGCCTACAGTTAGTTCCCTGAAAGTATTACGATGTTAGTGACGGCCGACTGCCCGCTTGCGCCCGCCGCGGTGCTATAGCCAATTGTCATTCCCTTTCTTAGCGAACTGGCACTGGCCGGCGCGCCGTTCAGGGCGTAGACGCGCACGCTGATCGGTAGCACAAAGTAACTGTCGCCGATGATAATTTCACCGCGCTTGATATCCACCCGATCTATCTTGCCTTCTTCAAGATCGGCGGCGAAGCCGGGCAGCGCTGCTGGCAGCGCCGCCGAGGCGGGCCCGTAGGCCAGCCCCCCGGTGACAAGCGTAATACTCAATAGCATGTAACGTATGTGTTTCATGTGTTCACCTCGCAATTCAATTCTGGACCTGGCTACTGAAGTTGCCGCCATGAGCGTCGGCGGAAAGGCGGTACCACCGGGTCGTTAGCGACGGTCGAGATGGCACCGCTGCTGCCGCTGAACACCTTCTGCATGAGCTCCCCTGAGGTACTGCTGCCAGGATGCAGAATGGCCGGATCCGGTAACATGCCGATATCGGGATTGAAGCCCACGACGACATCGCCACCATTGTTGTCACTACTATCGATGACGCCGTCGTCGTTAACATCGAACACCGGGCCCGCCGGCGGCCCACCGTTCTGGTAGTTCAGCTCCATGACAAACCCGGTACCACCGAACCCACACGGGGTGTCATCCGGGATCAGGGTGGTGAACAAGACACGTTCGCCGATGAGTACGGGGTTGGTGACGTTCTTCTCGGCCGTGGCCGGCAAATCGACCTTCCAGCCCATATGTTCACCAGCACCGTTGCCCCAAATGGTGATCGGGTTATCGGTAATCGTGCGCAAATCGGGCGGGCCCGCGATCTCGGTCAGCGTCTGCGTTTGCAGCTCGGACTTGTTGACGGCGGTGTGAGTCCCGGGTGTGGTGCCTTCCTTGTCCCAGATGCCATAAAAGGTGTTCACCTGGGCGCCGATACTGGTGTTATCACCGGTTTCCATATACTTACCGGTGCCAAAGTACACCATAAAGCCGTTTTCCCCATCCGGATGATTACTCACCGCCGGTCGCACCGTGATCGGTTGCGGCACGCCGCCGGCATCCGTGGCCGTGAATAGGGGTGTCGGCGTTCCGCTGTTGATAACAAACCAATTGGTGGGCGTGGAATCGGTGACATCGAACTTCCACAGGTTGCCCTGGAAATCGCCGGCGTAGATATAGTCGGCGACGAAGTCACCGTCGTAGTCGACAAGCGCCGGGCCTCCGAGACCATTGGGGGTGCTGCCGTCTGCCGACGTCGCGGTACCCCTGCCCGTATCGATCTTGATGAAGTCACTGGTAGGGGTCCAGGTACCGTCAAGACCGTCCTCGATAAACGCGATATAAAGCACGGCGTTGCCGGTGGTGCTGGCGATACCGTCGTTCTCGGTGTTGTTATAACCGTTGCCAAAGACGACGGCCCATTTGCCATTCTTCATCTTGAGAATGGCCGGCTTACCGAAGGTATAGCCCAAGTCTGCATCGTCGGCGTCGGTAAACTCCCATAACGCCAGCGCCGCCGCGTTGGTTTCAGTAAAGCCGCTGGGGTCGGTGACATCGAGTGCGAACAGGCCTTGGCCGCCGGCTTGCATGCCACTGACGAGCACCGTGTGCCAGGCGCCATAATAGACGTCGGCCACGGTGGGCGTGCCGTCAACGAAGTAGCGGTGCGAGTAATTGGTATCGGTGAGTTCACGCAGTTCCGGGTAAACGTAGCCCGGCACATAGGCGATTTTCTCCTCGCCGGTAATTGCATCGAAACCGTGCAACATGCCGTCGTTGGCACCAACATACACCATCTCGGTGCGACCTGCGTTGACGTTCTTAAATGCTACATAATTTGGGTTAAGGCTTTCCGGATAAGCAAACGGCGGCGCGCCGACAAATACCGGCCCGGACGATACGATATCCCCCAGCACGAAGTTGTTCGGCCGGTTACGAAAACTACCGCCATTTACGACTTCGTTGCTGTGGTCACCACGTAGAAAGGCTAGCCGCTGGGAACCAAGCCCATCAGCCGAACCGGTGCCGGGGTCCTTGTCGAGTTCCAGCCGCTGCGCGCTATCTATGTTCGACCACTGAAATGGGACGCCGGCGTTGAGGCCATTGTTGTAAGTGATAATTTGCCGCGTCGGTTGGGTCTTTAGCAAGTCTCCCGCCTCCCACAGGTTGGCACCGAGCGAACCGTCGGGGTTGATCTGGATCGACAACAACTGGCCGCTCCAGTCACCACTGTCGAACCGCGCCTGGTAGACCCTGGAGTTAGTGCTCAAGGTACCCGAGTTCAACGCCACGGCCGAGGCCGAGCCGGTGCGATCGACGATGCTGGTGAGCGCATCCGCGAGCTGCCGGTTGAGTTCGGTCGGGTTGTTGGCGCTCAGATATTCGCCGCGGCCGTTGTAGGCGGCATGCCACATATCATCGAGCGTGGTGCTACTGTTTGACGACGGTGACGGCCAGCCGACAAACGACGGATCGGTGGGATCGCTGTCGCTGGGAATGCCGGGGGTGGCGGTGTCAAACGGATCTAGCGTTCCCTCGAGACCAAACGCCACCGTATAGCTCACCATGTGTTGGTGATCGGCATCGTCGATGCCTGGCGTGATTGGCACCTGGTTGGGTAGGGCGCTTAGGTCACGTTCGTAGTAATGCATGGCCACGTCGGCCAGGGTGTTGGAAAAGATATCCGCATAAGGGTCGCCATCGAACGCGGTGTCACCCGGATCGGGGCCATCGGTGTTGGCCACCGCCGGATTCGTGCCGTTCCAAAAGCCATCGGTCATGAGCACCGTAAAGTTCTGTTGGCAGGCACCGCCGGCCGACAGCGGCAATATCGGGCAACTCGAGCCACTGGCGCCGAAGATATTGCCGGCCACACACTCGTAATAACGACCGGTATCCCTCAGGGTTTGGCGCAGCGGCGTACCGCCGGTCGACTGCGTCTTGTACACCCCGTCTAGCAGTGTTCGCTTGTTACCAATGGTGGGATCGATATTCATCGAGGCCACGCCGATGTTGTTGCTACCGCTGTTGTTGTGCAGCGTGGCATAGGCCAGGCGCATATTGATGGCGCCGCCGGCGAACTTACCGATGGCGTTCTTGGCGGCATGCTCGCGCCGGCTGTAGTAACTAAACCAATTGGCGAAGTTTTGGATCTCTTCTGCGTAGGTACAGGCCAGGGGGTCGAGGCAGTCCTTGCGATTGCCGCTGGTGTGCACAAAGGGTTCGTTGGCAACCCTGATTTCGATGCGCACATGCGTGTCGTTGGCGTCGACCTGGTTGTTCGTGTCGGTATCGGTCCACAGGTAATAGCGCGCCGGATAGTAATTGGTCACCGCAATGTCTTGTCTACCAATATTCAAGGAGTTCGGCACCCGATAGGACGTCCAGCTCATGTTGGCGGTGAGATTGGTTTCGCGGTAGTTGGGGTTGGTGGGCGTGAGATAAGGATCCAGCGGTGCCGCCAGCGGATTCGCGCTGACGTAGGCGGCGCCGAGCTCGTTGACCCCGGTCCACGGGGTGTAGGTGACCTCGGGGTTGTAGTACATCGCGTTGTAACCGGAAAAGCGCCCGCGCCAGACCCCATAGACATCGGCCAGATGGTTAGGGTGAGCCACTAACGTATCCACGTCCGGCAGGATTTCATGGCTATTGTAATCACCGGAGTTGTCCCAGGTGCTGCCACTGAGGGTGCAGTTAGTACCGTCGGCTTGGCAGAATACGTGCACGTAGCGGCGATTCTGGTCGCCAGAAAATTGGGTGCCATCGAGGATCATGGTGCCCTGACCGCCTTGCACCACCATGATCTGCCAGTCCATGCTGCCAGAATCATCATTGACGAAGGTGATGTTCGGTTCCACCGTGGCGCCAAGGAATAGCGGCGCGTTGGAAAGATTCAAATTCCCGGCTGTACCGGCGACGGGTACCAGCGCCAATCCTAGGGCCAGCAACAGATGACCGAGCTGCCTTAGCTTACGCACGGCCGGCCGAAATGCTGGGCTGCTATTCATAATGGTTGAAAACAGAAACTCAATTACCGCTTTCATGACTACTACCTCCAAAACGGCCTGCGACAGACCATACAAACTGAAACTGTTTCCTTCTCGAAGGCGCGATTGGCACCCTTCCATTAATCATCGCGTTAACGCTGGGTTTGCGTAACGTAAGACATCAGAAAAGAATCTCGTAAGTTGACTGCACCATGCTCTGGGCGTTATCGCTGCTGCCGGTGCCACGAGCGGTGATGCGGAAGACCTCCATATCCGGACTACCGCTGCCACCGTAACCTTCACCGGCAGTGACATCGTTGCCGGTCGAAACTTGGCCCATGTGTTCGATGATGAATTTGGGCTGGGTTGCAACCTTGGTGAGCCCGGCATAACTGATATAGTCGGTGCCGGCCCAGACGCCGGTCGATTCGGCCCACCGCGGCGCCGCCGTGGTCGAGGGCAAATGGAAGCCATCGGTCGGGTTCGGCGGCTCCAACGGCGGTACACCACCCAGGGGTGGGATCAGGGCCTCGCCGGCGAGCAGGGCTGATTCGGCCGCCTGCAGCGCATAGTTCTTGTCGACCATATTGCCGGCCATGCGCTCTTCAAGCGCTGATGTGTTCAGGGCGGTAATGCCGATGAGCGTCAGGATCAACAAGAACGCCATGGACATCACCAGCGCCACACCTTGCTGTCTGTGCATGGTCGGGTATCGATTAAAGTGAATACTACGCATGACTGCCTCTCACGATCCGCGGGTGAATAGGGTGTAGTTGCGAACGTTTATGGTAGATGTGAATACACGCCGCTGGCGCCTATCGCCATATGCCGGCAGCACCGCGCCGGCGACGTTGTAGGTGTTATTGTCCACGTCGACGCCGTGTTCATCTGGGGTGCGCACTAACAGCCCTACCCGGACGCTGGCGACCGTAATCCAGTTGGCCGGATTAAGATCGACGATATGGGCCTCGAGATACTGGTCGGCGACGCCATCGGGGCAAGGCGGACACACGCCCGCTCCCGGTAGCGGCCCGCTATCGATGCCAAAAAAGACTTGCAGGCTCTCGACGTTGTCGACCATCTCTGCCGCCGCGACGCCGCCGACACCAATCTGCTTGCGAAACAGGGCCGGCACCGTGTTGCCGACGTTGGTACCCGTGCTGTCGCCAGTACCGATGAAATAGGCGTGGGTAACCAAGGAGAATATCTCGGCGTTGGAACCATAGCTCTGGCTGAGGGCAGGGCCGACATTGCCGGGGCCATTGCCCGGCGGCGGGACGGCGTTGGTATGCTGGATCCTGCCGGTAGTGCGAATATCGGTCGTGGCATTGGTGATCTGGAACAGATCGGCGGCCTCGCAATCGGCCACCATGACGATATCCCATTGCCGAAGGTCGTTAGGCATGGGGATGTACAGGTCGTCGGCTCGCAGATTCATCCAGGTCCCACCCGGAGATGCTACGACCCGCAGGGACTCATCGGAGCCACGCCTGATCATGATGACATCGGTGAAGGGTTCAACTTCGCCGACAGCGAAATATGCGCCCGGTAGGGCCGGGGTCCAATCGGCGAGGTTGCTGCTGCCACCGCCGGTATAGTTGAAGCCGGTCACCACCGGGCTTGGGGTATTTGGCGGCCTCAGGGGCCAATAATCGCCGCTGGGGTCATTGAGCTGGTTTACGAGTCCACCGGCCTGATCTTGACAGCCGATATAGCCCGCCATGCGAATGTCTTCGGTAATAAAGTTCATGGCAAAGCGACCGTTTTCTTGTACCCGGGCGAGCCCCTCTTCGGTGGTGTAGGTACTGCGGCTAGTGACGAAGACCTGAGACAGCGCCCCCAGGATGATGATGCCGATGGTAATTGCGACCATGAGCTCCACCAGCGTGAATCCGGCCGACTTCATCGTGGTTTTGCTTGGTATGCGAGCAGAAAATGTGGGTATCATCGGATCAGCCTCCACTCAAATTGCGCTGGTCTTGGTTAGATCAGCCTCGATGTCCATGCGCATGGCCAGATCGTTCTCGGTCCATGTGATCGTGATGGTGCGAACTGGGGCCACGGTGGAAATCTGCGCATCGGCACTTGGTCCAAGTTGGTCGATGAGGGCGTCTTTCCACGTGCCGATGTCGTAGGCGGCCATTTCCGTCGGCGTGCAGGTGGCAGCGATGCAATCGGGATAGCCACCCGGGGGTCCAGCCGGCACCGTGTCGTAGTCGCCAGCCTGCAATGCCACCGGATTTGCGCGGATACGATCGATGATGTCGTAGCTCAGCATCACCGCCTGGGTTCGCTGGTAGGACTGGTGATTGAAACGCAACCCGGTGGTTTGTAAGGCGGCAAGACCGAGCAGGCCGATCGACAGCACGAATAGAGCGACCAATACTTCGATCAAGCTGAAACCACCGTGCTTTCTACGAGTTGCTGAAAAAACGTTTGCGTTCGGCATGAGATTCTCCTAACAATTCGTCGGCGGTCTTGGGTGGCTGGTAACTGGGTCGATAGAGATCCGGGCGCGACCGGTTACCGCGACTTGGATACATCGGCCCTTACTCAGGCCGCGGTCATCGCTCACATGGAACTCGCCGGGAGCAACGAGATTTCGGGTGGTGCCGGAACGCAGGTAGATAATCTTATCGGTGACGCCGCCGGCCTCGGCGATCGTGTTGGTTCCATCGAGGGCGGCGTGGGTGCGCAGAATGGGTTCACCTGGATCAAGCAACTGATTCAAGTTTTGGTCTATGCCGGTGATCCAGCCATCAGTCCAGGCAGTACCACCGCAGGTGGCACCATCGTTGGATCTGCAGATAATGACGTCGACGGCTGCCTTGACGGCCTCGCTGCGCGCAAACGCGAGGTCTGCCATCAACTCGTTGGCCTGACTGGTGAGGCGGTTGTTCTTAACGAAATTGGAGAAACTGGGGGCAGCCAGGGTCATGAGGATGGCGGCGATGACCAACGTTGTGATTAGCTCGATGAGCGTAAACCCTGAAAACGTGCAATTTTTGACGGACGGTTTCTCGTGGCCGATAAACGGTCCGACATGGGGTCGAGGACGACCGATCAACGGTATATAAAGGCCGATAAAAGGCGTACTGATTCTCTCGGCCTGTCGCATTTGGGCACCGAATCTTGCCTCAGATTTCATCACTACTTTCCTGCCTAACCATTAAAAATAGCGTTATCTACCAGGCCAGTTCTTCTGGCCTCTTATTTAAGTCTAATGGGTGAGACCAACCCTGCAATTGCCGCAATTGGTCACCCAGCCCATCAGCATGCGGACGCAGTCGACCCCGAATCCGGGGGCGATCGGCCGTCGCTGACCGCAATCAGGTGTCTACAGCGCGGTATCGAGTGTCTTGGCTTGGGTCTGTTCGGCCGGACCCATCGGTTTAGTGGCGTGGCCCGCCGGGCCTAGCTTTTCCAGGATGGTGAGGGCGCGCTTGTGGAAGGGTGCGGCCAGCGCGTGTTTGCCCTGCGCATCGTAGACCGCCGCCAGGTTGCTGAGGTTGGTGGCCAGATCGGGATGCTCGGGTCCAAGAACTATTGCCGAGATTTCAAGGGCGCGCTTGTAAAGCGGCTCGGCTTGTCTGAATTTGCCCTGCGCATAGTAGAGCTGGGCGAGTTTGTTCAGGGTTACCACCAGGCGCGGGTCATGCATGCCGAGCCTTTCGGCCAAGGCCAAGGCGTCTGTAAGCTGTTGCTCGGCATGGGCGTACTTGCCTTGTCGCAGCGATTCGCCCGCCGCGTCCACCAGTTTTTCCCAGGCGATGTCCGACTGAGTGGCGAGGGTATTGGCTGCGTCCGCTTTGGCTCCCGCCTCGCGCAGCACGCGGGCGACGCGAAAGTGCTGTCCGCGCTCGGCCAGGCTTAGCGCCGTCTCTTGCCGGAGTGATATTGCAAACAAATCAGCCCCTTTGGCCAACAACACCTCAACCGCCTCGGTGTTACCCCGTTCGGCCGCGATCATCAGCGGGCTCCAGCCCTTGTCACCTGGGACATTGGGGTCGGCGCCATTTTCGAGTAGCAGCTTAACGATGTCAGTGTGGCTCTTCTTGGCGGCATACATGAGTGGCGTCCAGCCGTGGCCATCGGCCGAATCATATTCGGCCCCGTATCGCAGCAGCAGCGCCACGATCTTGGGGTGGCCATTGATGGTGGCCCAACCAATCGCGGTTTCGCCTAGCCAGTTCTTTGCATTTACATCCGCATTTTCACGCAGCAGGATCTCGACGATTTCGAGATAGCCGTTGAGGGCGGCACCCATGAGCGCTGTTTTCTGCAAGTGATTTTCCGCGTTGACGTTGGCGTATCGACCGACCAGTAATTTGACGATACTCACGTAGCCACGGCGCGCTGCCAGCAGCAACACGCTTCTTTTATATGGGTCCATAACATCGGCATCGGCGCCCAGACTTAGTAGCTCTTGTACTTCAGCCGTCTTGCCGAACTTGACTGCCTCTATAAGCCTATCGTCGAGATCAGCGAAGACACTCGTGGGACCCAGGAGCACACAGATCACGACGGTACGTAGTATCTTCAACACGGTTGTACCCTTACTGCAAAAATCTCTTCGGTTCGTCCATCTGTGCTATTGCAAGTTTCGAGCCACGCCGACCAAATATCCTCTAAGTATCGATAAGAAACAACGACTTACGTGACAGGTGGCTGACCAGCGGCGTATTCGAGCGTATCACCGGTATGGTGGCGAACGGCACCGATAGCACATCGGCCGGACCACACCCGGCAAGCTATGGCTATTAGCCGCCACTTCCGGCCGGCCGCCGTGCGGCCGACAAGATATGCATGTCTCTGATTAGCTTAAATAACTTACGGCCGAGGGCGCTATATACTTAAGTGATTAGGCAGCACGACCCCGGGGGGTCGACGGGCTGCCTCAGGCGACGTCGTGGTGTGCAGTTACGTCATAGCCTGGTTGCCATTCGAATATGAAGCAAAGGCTTGACGTCCGAGATCTTGAGCTGGGGACGTACATCTCCGAACTGGATCGCCCGTGGGTCGAATCACCGTTTCTGTTTCAAGGCTTCGAGCTGACCTCCAAGGAAGAGGTAGAGCCGCTTAGGCAACACTGCAAGTATGTCTACATAGATGTCGCACTTGGTCCCGATTTAAGCCCCAAACGCATGGGCAAGGACGCCACCGTCAGGATGCGCATCATCAGTGAGCAAGAGCAGACATTAAGCCGCGAACTACATGCGCTCGCGCGGGCACGCCGCAGATCCACGACGGGCGACCCGTGTATCCGGATAGGGTGAGTTTCGAACGCGAAATACCGAGGGCGAAAAAGATTGAGGCGCAAACACGAATCCTATTGCGCACGACGCTGGAAGAAGTTCATAAGGGCAATAACATTAACGTGCCGCTGGCGGAGAAGGTCGTCGGTAATATGGTGGAAAGTGTTGTCCGCAATCCGGACGCGCTAGTATGCCTGAGCCAACTCAAGGACGTCAGCGAATACACCGCACTTCACAGTATCAGGACATGTATCCTGGCACTTACCTTTGGTCGCCATTTGGTGCTTCCCCAAGAAGAGCTCAGCCTGCTCGGCATGGGGGCGCTACTGCACGACATCGGCATGGCGAAGCTGCCCCAAGAGGTATTGGATAAGGCCGCCGGGCTGACGGTTGAGGAATTCGCACTCGTGCAGAAACATATACCGTGGGGCTTGGAGGTGGTCGAGCGATCAGGCGGACTGCCGGCGGTGGTACTCGAGATCATCGAACAACACCATGAACGCCATGACGGGTCCGGTTATGTAGGTAATCGCAAGGCGGATCTGATCGGCTACTGGGGTGCGATCGGTGCGATCGTCGATGTCTATGATGCCATTACCAGCGAACGGGTTTTTCGCCAGCCGTTATCAGCGGAGGAGACCCTGAAGCGAATGTACGAATGGTGACATAAAGACTTTCGTGCTGACTTGATGGGGTTTATTAAGTGCATGGGGATCTACCCCATCGGTAGCTTGGTGGAACTGAATACGGGAGCCGTAGGTGTTGTAATTACGATAAACCGTGCCCGCCGTCTAAAACCGAAGGTGGCGTTACTCCTTACCGCGAACAAGAAGCCCTTAAGTCGCAAGTTCGTGGCTGATCTGGCGGACCACAAAGACAGTCGAGGAAAAGAACTAAGAATCGATCGTGTGTTACCTGCGGGTAGCTACGATATCAACCCGATGGACCATATCGCCCAGCTCTAACTCAGTCGTCTTTGGGAAAGACGAAACTCGCCGGCAGCACCCAAACGTCGGTGATCATTTTTTTACCCGCGTCGGTATTGCGTGTGGTGAAGGCGATCTTCATTTTCGTCTCGAGCTTTCCGTCGGGGCTGCCATGCACGCGCAACCCAGGGGCCAGTAGATACCAAGTGTCATTAACGACCATGGCCCCTCGCTTAAGTTGGACGTCGTCAACAACGCCCATTTTTTCTCCAAAGGACTGTGCGGCTGCTAGCGGCGATACCGACAAAATTGCCAGTAGCGGGAGGATCGTCCGTATCATTGGTTTCATAACAACACCTTAATAAGTGAAACAGCTATTGTAGCTGTCGCCATGATCGTCGACTCGCGAACGGGGAACCTTCGGGCGGATTACATTCAATCCAACTTCCTCGGGTGCCAACCTTGACCTTGGCGATGTAACCCGGCTTCTCACAGTCGGGTGGAAGCGGGGCACCGGGGGGCAGGCCAGGGCTTATGATGATGGCGGGTTGAGGCACAAGTCCGATGTCGCGATTTACCCCGGCCACGATATTCGAATTATCCGACAGGTCGTTGTCATCGAAAATGCCATCGCCGTCTAGATCGAATACTGGGCTGATCGGTGTTCCACCGTTGACGATGTTGATCTCCATCAAGAACCCAGTACCGCCGAATGCGCATGGCGAGTCGAGTGGGATCAAGGTCGTAAAGAGCATACGCTCGCCGAGTGCTATCGGATTGGTGACCGATTTTTCACCCGCATCCGGGAGGTCGACCTGGAAGCCCATACGCTCCCCGCCCGCCGTGTTTGTGCCCCAGGCCGTGATCAAAACGTTGCTAATTGTGCGCACGGCCAGGCTACCCGCGGTGTCAGCGGTAATGGTCTGAGTCTGAAGCTGGCCCTTGGCCACGGTAGAATGAGGCGCCGTATCTGTGCCGCGTTCATCCCAGATGCCGTAGAAGGTCTGGGTCTGTGCACCAGTGGTGGCGTTATCACCGTCTTCAATGAATTTCCCGGTGCCGAAATAGACCATAAAGCCGTTTTCACCAGTGGGGTGGTTGAGCACTTCCGGTTGTACGGTAATGGGTTGCGGTTGGCTGCTGGCGTCAGTGGCGGTGAACAACGGCACGTTTGCGGTGGGTGGGCCCCAGTTAATTGGGTTCGGATCGGTGATGTCAAACTTCCACATATTGCCCTGAAGGTCACCCACGAAGACATAATCGGCAATAAAGTCCGCATCGGCATCGATGACGGCGGGGCTGGCGAGCCCGTTGGGGGTGTCACCGTCGGCCGAAGTCGCCATGCCCCTTCCTGTGTTGATCTTACGAATCAGGGCGCCGGTTTGAATGTCAACGATATAGAGCACAGCATTGCCGGTCGTGCTGGTTGTTAGGGCGCCGTCGGGCTCGGTGTTGTTGTAACCATTGCCAAAGATCGCCACCCACTTGCCAGCATTATGGGTCTTGACGATGACGGCCGGACCATACGTAAAGCCCAAATCTGAGTCGTTGGCATCGGTAAACTCCCAAAGGGCAACCTGGGTGGCGTTGGCTTCGGTCAGGCCCGCCGGATTCGTCACATCCAAGGCGAACACCCCCTGGCCGCCACCGGCTAATGTGCCGACGATCACCGAGTGCCAACTACCACCATAAAAAGCGTCACCATAGGTGGGCGATCCATTTACGTAATTACGGTGGTTGTACCCTGGATCGGTCAACTCATTCAGATTGGCGAAAACTTCGTTTGGTACGTAAGCAATCATCTCTTGGCCATTCGTCGTATCGAAACCATGCAACATACCGTCGTTGCCACCGACATAGATCATGCTAGCGCGTGAGGCTTGGTTCCCCCGAAAGTCGGAGTATCGATCCGACGCAGCCGCAGGGTCTTCAAGGTCATCCGGGTACAGAAACGGGGGTACCCCGACAAAGACGGGTCCGGAGTCGATAATATCGCCAAGTACGAAGCCACCGCTTCGGGTTCTGAAAGTACTGCCTTCCAGGCTGTGGTCGCCGCGCAAATAATTAAGCCTGTCCGAACCGCGGCCGTCGGCAGAACCCGTGGACGGGTTTGTGTCTAACATCTCCTGCTGACTGCCTAGCCCGGTAGTCAGGCTGCCCCATCGGAATGGGACACCCTGACTACCGTTCCAGGTGACAATTTCACGACCCGAGCTGGGATCTTGCGTTTTTAGGACTTCGCCCGCGTTCCACTCCTCGGCGCCAAGTTGGTTGTTCGGTATATCAAGCAGGACCGAGGCTAGATCACCACTCCACTCACCGCTTGTGAACTTGGCGACGTAGACGCGCGAGTTGGTACTCAGCACGCCGCTATTGGCAGCGACCGATGCAGCGGTACCCGTCTTGCCGGCGATACTGGCAATGGCACCTTGCAGGCTGGCGATGAGTTGCCCCGGGTTGGAGGCATTGAGGTACAAGCCACGGCCATTGTAGGCGGCATGCCACATATCGTCTAACGTCGTTGGGTCGTCCGCGATCGGGGTCGGCCAACCGACAAATGACACATCGGCCGGATCGGTGTCGCTCGCATTACCCGGGGTCATGGTATCAAACGGATCCAGCGTGCCCTGCAGACCGAAGGCCACCGTATA
>Ga0224508_10000688_pt1 | contig 32561 bp, 23 predicted proteins | sample SF_Jan12_sed_USG_4_FD_170157 | JGI IMG/M metagenome (GOLD analysis project Ga0224508, IMG submission 170157) | Sediment microbial communities from San Francisco Bay, California, United States - SF_Jan12_sed_USGS_21 | ecosystem: Environmental > Aquatic > Marine > Sediment | place: USA...
ATCCAGTAGTGACAGCGGCGGTAACTCACCGGTAATGGGCGTATCTTTGAATAGTTGGGTTTGTTTTTCCCGTTCCTTGCGTGCGCTTGTTACCGGCCTGGTGATACTTGGCTCGATACGCGGCGGTTTTTTCTGCTTCATCTCCCGCCGGATTTCCGTTACCGTCTCTTGACGTTCCCGTCTAGCCCGTGCGCCGGCAAAGCTGTCTATGGCTAACTTGATCTTGGCGTAAGCAAAATCATAGCCAATACAGGCATATTTGCCGATCGTATCCATAATCCAGAACCAGGATAAATCGGTACACCAGGTCACACCGGCAACAAACAATGCCACCAAAAACACGGTGGAACCGACGAAGCCGAAGTTGGACACGAACCATGAACTTGCGAGGTCGCCCAACACACCGCCGGCGACAAAACGCATGCCTTCACCGACATGGGGGAAATGAAGGGTTTCCAGACCACAGCCCGCAACCAGAGTAACGATAAAACCCGCGCCCGTGAGCAGACGCGTATGCAAGTGGGGTTGCGAGCCAAGCGTGCCGCGATAAATTCGCCACCCCAGCAAGCCCACCAGTACTGGAAACAAATACGCGACACGGCCAAAACCATGAAACATGAGGTCGGCAAACCAGGCTCCGAAACGCCCGCCCAGATTGGCGATACGGTCAGTACCACCGGTATGCGACCAACCGGGATCCTGTGCTGAATAAGTTATCAGACACAACATAAAATAAATCGCGATGGCGCCCAGGACGAACAACACCGTCTCCCGCGCCCGGGACAATATACCCGGCGGCAGGGTTAGCGGTGTTTTTTCTATTTTTTTACGTGCTTGTTGTGCCAATTTGTAAATTTACTTTGAAAAGTTTCAATGGAACTGCTGGAACGGTGGTCGCCCCTATAATAAACACGAATAATAATCATGAACTACTGAATATGATCTGAATCAACAATCGAGTATGGACGCGTATAGACATCGAACTACATTGACTACGTTAAAGCAATCGTCGAATTTTCGCCCCGATTTTGCGCCGTGAACGGGGATGCCGTAACATTGAGAGTTTAGCATTTTGAAACCCGCATAGCGTTGTAGCATTTTCGACGCCGCTTACATCCACAATCCAACATGTCGCAAAGCAAACACTTTAAACTTTTGATATTAGGCTCCGGCCCCGCCGGTTATACCGCCGGGGTGTATGGCGCCCGTGCAAATCTTAACCCCGTGATAATTACCGGTATTGAACAAGGCGGTCAGTTAATGACCACCACCGATGTCGATAACTGGCCGGGAGATGACCAGGGTGTACAAGGCCCGGAGTTGATGGAGCGCATGTTGAAACACGCTCAACGCTTCGACACTGAAGTCATTTTTGATCATATTCACACCGCCGAGTTGACCGCCAAACCCATTACCGTGCATGGCGATGCGGGCAGCTACGCCTGCGATGCATTAGTCATAGCAACCGGCGCATCCGCCAAGTACCTGGGTCTGCCATCTGAAGAAGCGTACAAAGGCAAAGGGGTATCCGCCTGCGCCACTTGCGATGGTTTTTTCTTCCGCAACCAGCCGGTTACCGTGATCGGTGGTGGCAACACGGCTGTCGAAGAGTCGATATACCTGTCCAACATCGCATCTTCCGTTACTGTCGTGCACCGGCGGGACAAGTTACGCGCCGAGGCTATCCTGGTGGATAAACTAATGAGTCGCACTGGTGATGCAGGCAATGTCGTCGTTGAATGGAACCATGTTCTTGACGAAGTCCTGGGTGATGACGGCGGTGTCACCGGCGTCCGTTTGAAAAATACTAAGACATCCGCGACCAGGGAGCTGGACACTAACGGTGTTTTCATCGCCATCGGACACACGCCGAATACCAGCCTGTTCGAAGGCCAACTCGACATGCAAGGCGGCTATATTCGCACCAAATCCGGACTGGATGGCGACGCTACGGCAACCAGTATTCCCGGTGTGTTCGCCGCTGGCGATGTCATGGATCACGTCTACCGCCAGGCTGTCACCTCGGCGGCTACCGGCTGCATGGCAGCCCTTGATGCTGAACGTTATCTGGATACCCTGGGTTAGTCGCATTATGGCCGCACCACCTCGCCTACCTGATGATGATCGTGATTTGTTTCGCGAATCCATGAGCGATGTGGATACACACAGCGACAATCGTGTTGCGCCTTATCGTCCGAATATTGATCCACGGCCGAGGCAAACGGAGCAAGATGAACGTGAGGTGGTGGACAGTCTATTATCAGATTTTCCATTTATGGACACGTACACTGACGACATGGAAACCGGTGAAGAACTGTTGTTTGTTCGACCCGGCTTGCAACGCACGGTTTTGCGGCGCTTACGACGTGGTGATTACATCGTCGAGGGCGAACTCGATCTGCATGGCCTGACCAGCGAAGTTGCGCGCGAAGACTTAAACGCATTTTTGCGTAGTGCGCGAGAACACGGTCGTCGTTGCGTGCGAATTATTCACGGCAAGGGGTTACGTTCACCGGGAAAACGTTCTGTGCTCAAAGCCAAAACCGATAAATGGTTGCGACGAAAAGATGAGGTGCTGGCATTTTGTTCAGCACGCCCTGCTGATGGTGGCACCGGCGCAGTCTATGTGTTACTAAAACGCTAGTTGTATTCAGTTTATTTATTGATCTATCCCGCGACGTTTTGCGCTGGAGCTTATTAGCCGGGTAGAATCCCACGCCCTGCTTTCCTATCCATAAATACCCCAGCGAGTATCCAATTGGCGACCAAAACTGCTCTAGCAGCAACCGCTAACGCGTCTATTCTGAATCCACCATTGCCGCAAACCGGTAAGTCGCTCGTCTGGCAAGATTTATATGGCAGCGCCCAGGGCCTGGTTATTGTCAATGCCGCGATTAATGCCAACGCGCCGATGATTCTGGTGACGACGGATATTCGACGGGGACAGGTGCTTGAAAGCGAAATTAGATTCTTCATCAACTCGGCAACTAGCAACTCGAATTCCAACCAAGCGACCGCACCCTTCCCTATATTCCAGTTCCCTGACTGGGAGTGCCTGCCCTATGATGTTTTTTCACCACATCAGGACATCGTATCCGGCCGTCTACGCTGTCTCGCCGCCGCACCCAAATTAACCCGCAGCCTGATAATCGTTTCCATACAAAATCTGATGCAACGCGTCGCGCCACGCGACTATGTGCTCGGGCATAGCTTCTCAATATCGCAGGGCGATCAAATAAATATCGATTCATTGCGCAACCGGCTGTCCCACTCCGGCTATTACGCAGTCGGTCAGGTGGTCGCGCCCGGAGAATATGCGGTACGTGGTGGGCTGATTGACATATTTCCCATGGGTCATACCGCGCCGTTTCGTATAGATTTGTTCGGTGATGAGATTGACAGCATTCGGTATTTTGATCCCGAATCCCAACGCACCACTGACACCACCAACGCCATCGCCTTATTACCGGGCCGGGAATTTCCGCTCGACGAAGATGGCGTTAAGACATTCCGCTCCAACTTGCGGCGACGCTTCGAAGGCGATCCACAAAAACACATCGTGTATCGTGAAGTCAGTAAAGGCGGCGCACCGGCAGGGATCGAATATTTCATGCCATTGTTTTTCCAGAGCCTGGAAACATTGCAAGATTATTTGCCGTCGTCATCCGTGTGGATATTGGATGACGGTGTGGAAGAAGCTGCACACGCGTTTTACGCTCATGTCGAAGATCGTTTTACCGATGCCAACTTCGATATCGACAGAAAAGTGTTACCACCCAGCGATTTGTTTGTCAGTCCACGAACATTATTCACCGACATGGAACAACGCACCCGGATCAAAATCATTAGCAATTTACCGACCAGTCAAAAGAACCATAGACACCAGTCAGAAACAATTTCCTTCTCAACCAGACCCGCGCCCGCTTTACCCGTTCATCCAAAACACGAAGCCCCATACGCAAACCTGGTCGAATTTATGAACACTGAGTCCGGTCGAATTCTATTAATTGCTGAAACCGCCGGGCGGCGCGAAGCTCTTGATGGTGTATTGCAGGCCAATGAAATACTCGCGCTTCCCGTTACATCGTGGAATGAGTTTCTGCAGCAAGAGGACATCCAACTGGGTATTTCAGTCGGTAGTTTGGAACGCGGTACCCGGCTTACCGATTCAAACATCACGCTGCTCACGGAAACCCAACTGTACGGCGAGAAAGTTTTTCAACGACGCCAGCGCAGTCAGTACGCGCGTGATCCGGAAAGCATTATTCGTTCGCTTACAGAACTTAACAAGGGCGATCCGGTTGTCCATGAAGAATATGGTGTTGGTCGTTATCAAGGTTTACAAACGCTAAACATAAATGACAATGACACCGAATTCCTGACCCTGGAATACCTCAACGGCGACAAGTTATATGTCCCCGTGTTGTCACTGCACCTCATCGGGCGTTATGTTGCCGGCGACCCGGAGAATGCGCCTTTACACAAGCTGGGCTCCGATGCCTGGGACAAGGCAAAACGCAAGGCGCAGGAAAAAGCCTACGACGTAGCGGCGGAGCTTCTGGAAGTAGAGGCACTACGTGCGGCACGCCAGGGTCAAGTCCTCACGGTTCCGCATGATAGCTACGACATATTTGTCGAGCAATTCCCGTTTGAGGAAACACCTGATCAAGCCCATGTTATCGACGAAGTCATTACTGATCTCGGCAGTAATAAACCCATGGACCGTCTGGTGTGCGGTGATGTTGGCTTTGGCAAAACCGAAATTGCACTACGCGCCGCCTTTGTTGCCGTACACAACCGTCAACAGGTCGCAGTGTTAGTGCCGACAACATTATTAGCTCAACAACACTTTGAAACATTCCGTGATCGCTTTGCCGATTTACCTATTCAGGTCGAGTTGCTATCGCGTTTTCGCAGCAAAAAAGAATCTACTGCTCTGGTCGAGACACTCAAAACCGGTTATCCCGATATCGTTATCGGCACACATCGTTTGCTGCAACCGGATATTCAATTCAAGAATCTGGGTCTGTTAATCATAGATGAGGAACATCGATTCGGCGTACGGCAAAAGGAACAATTAAAACGCCTGCGCAGTGAAGTCGACATTCTTACCCTGACCGCAACGCCCATCCCAAGAACATTAAACATGTCGATGTCGGGCTTGCGCTCAATTTCCATTATCGCCACACCACCGCGGGAACGTTTGTCCGTGAAAACTTTCGTACGGCCATGGAATAAAGGGCTTATACGCGAAGCTTGTTTGCGTGAAATTCGTCGTGGTGGTCAAGTCTATTTTCTGCACAACCAGGTCAGAACAATTCAGGAAATGGCGCATCAACTGGAACAGCTATTACCCGAAGCAAACATTACCGTCGCCCACGGTCAAATGCCGGAGATGGAACTCGAGCGGGTTATGCGCGACTTCTATCATCAAAAATTTAACCTGCTGGTGTGCACTACTATTATCGAGAGCGGTATCGATGTGCCATCGGCAAATACTATCGTGGTTAATCGCGCTGACCGTTTTGGTCTCGCCCAGCTGCATCAACTGCGTGGACGCGTCGGACGGTCACACCACCAGGCCTACGCATATTTATTGGTATCCGATCCCAAAACCATGACTGCCGACGCTAAGAAGAGACTCGATGTTATTGCTGCTCTGGACGATCTGGGCGCCGGTTTCGCGCTTGCTTCCCACGACCTCGAAATCAGAGGTGCCGGCGAACTATTGGGTGAAACCCAGAGCGGCGCAATCGACGATGTCGGCTTTACCTTGTATACCGAATACTTAAATCGAGCCATCAAAGCCCTAAAAGAAGGCGGCGACACTATTCGAAGTCAACTGACCGATACCCGGGTTTCCGATATCAACCTGCATACTCCAGCGTTGTTTCCGGAAGACTTTATTCCAGACGTTCATCTGCGTTTGGTCATGTATAAACGCATCGCCAACGCACGGGACGATGAAGAACTAAGAGAACTGGAAATCGAAACCGTCGACCGGTTTGGATTATTACCGGCGCAGGCGAAAGCATTATTTCGTCTATCGTCCATGCGCTTTGACGCCGATAAAATTGGCGTGCAAAAAATCGATGTCGGTGAACATGGCGGAAGAATTCAGTTTAATGCAAACCCAAAGATTGAACCTATGGTGTTGTTGAATTTAATCCAGTCCGAACCATCAACTTACAAAATGACGGACAGCTCAACACTGGGTATTAACAACTCAATTGAAGACAGCGATGAGCGCGTGCAATTTGTCGAATCACTATTAAAACAATTTGCCACGGCATTACTCGACTGAAATTTCTTTGAATTCTTGAAGTTCCTGAAACTCTTGATATTCCTGAGAATTCGCTAGACTCTGTACCATCAATTCTTGCTCAAATCCGAAGTCACGCAGGTCTTCAATACGCATCGGATACAGCACACCATCCAGATGATCGCATTCGTGCTGTATAACGCGTGCGTGAAAGCCGTCAACTTTACCGCCAATTTTTTCACCTAGCGGGTTTAACGCAGAGTATCGAATTCGGCCACAGCGCGGCACCAAACCACGAATACCGGGCACACTCAAACACCCTTCCCAATCGTATTCGAATTCATCACTCAGCGGTTCAATCTTCGGATTCACCAAAACCGTTAACGGAATGGGCTCCGCGTCCGGGTAGCGCGGATTGACATCAATACCGTAAACCACGACGCGTTTCATCACGCCAATCTGCGGTGCGGCTAATCCAGCGCCATTCGCAGCCACCATGGTGTCGAGCATGTCCTGAATCAAACCATCCAGTGATTTTAATTCCTCCTGAGTAACCACGTCGGAAACGGTAAACAACCTTGGGTCACCCATTCGAAGAATTGGTTTTATCGCCATCGGGTTTTAAAAAGAAATGTTCGCAACGAGAGGCACCGCATGGTTTAACACTTGTTCTACCTTTTCGATTCCCGAACTCAGATTCGCATAGACATCGTCCATAGATATTTGTTCTCCACCCCGCCCAGCGGCAGCATTTGAGACCACCGCAATTGTTGCGTAGCGAATATCAAATTCTCTGGCGAGACCGCATTCCGGCATTCCCGTCATGCCGACGATGTCTGCCCCATCACGTTCAAGACGATCAATTTCAGCAGCAGACTCGAATCGTGGACCCTGGGTCGCGGCATAAACACAACGTGCATCACAGTTGTTAATACCACAATCTTGCGCTGATTGTGTTAACAACTGACGGACTTGCGGATCATAGGGATAACTGAAATCCACATGTTTAACTTCGCCTTGCGTACCATCGAAAAAAGTATGTTCACGGCCGTAGGTATAATCAATGATTTGGTCGGGGAATGCCAACCCACCAGACGGGAAAGAAGCAATTATCGCGCCTACCGCGGCTACCGCAATAATTATTCGCACGCCAACGGAATGCAGCGCCCATATGTTTGCTCGAAAATTAACTGCGTGTGGAGGAATGGTATGACCTAAACCGTGCCGCGCGAGAAATACAATTTCTTGATCCGCATAGAGACCAAATATTAGCGGCCCCGATGGATCGCCGTAAGGCGTGCGTACAAACTCGCGATGCTTAATCTCCAATGTGGACAAGTGATTAAGCCCGCTGCCACCGATAATACCCAAACTGGATTCATGCTCAGTCATGCTTAAACTCGACCGTAAATATCGTCAAAACGAACGATATCGTCTTCGCCAAAGTACGTGCCTGTTTGCACTTCAATGACCTCCAATGGCTCGTCGCCGATGTTTTCCATCTGATGTTTAGTGCCGACCGGAATAAACGTCGATTGGTCTTTGTTTAATGTAAGGATTTCATCACCACGAACCACTTTGGCCGTTCCCTTGACCACGACCCAGTGTTCCGAGCGTTTGTGATGCAGTTGCAAAGAGATCTTTGCGCCGGGTTTTAACACCAGCTTCTTGACCTGATAGTAGTCGGTTTGTTCCATGCCTTTGAACGAACCCCAGGGGCGATGTATTTCCGTATGTGCTTCAGTTTCAGTACGCTGACGCTGTTTAAGATCGTTTACGACCTCCTTGATATTTTCCGATTTACTCTTATCCGCAACCAATGTCACGTCATCGGTATCGACAACGACAACATTATCCAGCCCCATAGCAACCAAAAGTTTGTCATCGGATTTAAGTAACGAGTCGCGCACGTTATAAGCCAATGCATCGCCGACAAGAATGTTGCCTTGCGTATCTTTATCCGCTATGTCCCAATAACCCTGCCAGGAACCGACATCACTCCAGCCGATATCCGCTGGAATCATAACGGCGTCCTGAGTGCGCTCCATAACCGCATAGTCTATTGAAATATCCTTACAATTATTAAACGATTGCTCTTCAATTCGAATAAAGTGTAAATCAGAATCGACTTCGCTCTTTTCGAATGCCTTTTTACAAGACATTAATAACTCTGATTCGAATTTTTCCAGTTCCTCAAGATAGCGACTCGCTTTGAACGCAAACATACCGCTATTCCAAAAATAATCACCCGAATCAATATATTCGCTAGCCCGGCGCGAATCAGGTTTTTCGACAAAAGCATTAACGGTGAAACATTGTTTTTCATCATCGCCCGAAAGATTCTCACCTCGACGAATATAACCATATCCTGTTGCCGGAGTTAGTGGCTGAATTCCAAAGGTGACTAGTCTCCCCTTTTCCGCCCAGTATGTCGCTCGATTCACAGACTCGATAAAGGCCTGTGTGTTTTTGATAACATGATCCGCGGGCAAAACCAGTAACACCGGATCACTTTTTTGTTTCGCCAACGCTGCAATGGCGGCAGCGGGTGCTGTATTACGACCCACCGGTTCAAGCAGCGTCGTTACCGACTGGATGCCACATGATTTAGCCTGATCCGAAACAATGAAGCGATGTTCCTCGTTACAAACAACCAGCATGTCACCACAATCCGTTAGATTGCGTAATCGCTGGAGAGTCGATTGCAACAATGTGTCTCCACCGCTGAGTGATTGGAACTGTTTTGGATACAGGTTACGCGACAACGGCCACAACCGTGTACCTGATCCACCACATAAAATGACCGGAACTACTTGGGTACTAGACATTGAGTTTGTTCATTTTGAATTCTCAGGCAACCGCTTCCTCAGCAAGTGGTGTATCCGAAAATTGGGGATTTTGATTAGGCGAATACTCCGGCACAAGGCGGCGAACGATATCTTCCATAGCGGAGAAATCAAAAGCATCGCATGCAGCCGCCAATTCATCACACGCTAACCGGGTGGTTTCGTAACCCACTTTTCGGCTTTGCGCGAGCAATATTTTTTCATAACCCGTATCGCTTAACGATTCATCGTTGTGAAACAATTCTTCTTCCAGTTTCTCTCCTGCTCGCAAACCTGTGTACACAATTTCGATATCGCCACCCGGCCGCTTGCCGGATAACCTAATCATTTGCCGGGCGAGGTAAGCAATTTTTATCGGCTCACCCATATTTAACACGTAAATCTCGCTGCCCTTACCGATAACGCTAGCTTGAAGAATAAGCTGACAGGCCTCGGCCAATGTCATGAAGTAGCGTGTCATTTCCGGGTCGGTCACCGTCACCGGGCCACCGCTTTCGATCTGCTTGCGAAATAGCGGTATGACACTACCCGCCGAACCTAACACGTTACCAAAGCGTACCGTGACAAAACGGGTTTTGGACTCAACACTTAGTGCCTGACAATAGATTTCAGCAATGCGCTTACTCGCGCCCATCATGCTGGTGGGATTTACCGCCTTATCGGTAGATATTTGCACGAACGCTTCGCACCCATGACGATCAGCCGCATCTGCTACTGCCCGCGTACCAAGTATATTGTTACGCAGCGTCTCTCGTATTTGTTCCTGCAACAAAGGAACGTGTTTGTATGCCGCTGCGTGGAAAACTACCTGCGGTTTATGCATTTTGATTAAATAATCCACCGTGCGCGCATCGTAAACATCGCCAAGTAGCGGTATCACTTCTAAATCAGGATGATCACGCGACAAATCTAGTCTGATCGAATACAGATTAAATTCACCTTGCTCCAGAATGATTAACTCACTCGGCTTCACTCTGACCAATTGACGACACAGCTCACTACCAATAGATCCGCCACCACCGGTCACTAAAATACGTTTACCCTGCAAACCCAGGCATATCGATTCCCAATCCAAGGATACCGGTTCACGTCCGAGCAAATCGTCGATTTCCACTTTGCGCAAGCCGCCGACGAAACCATCACCGCTAACGATGTCATGCAATTTTGGCAGCGTTCGAAACTGAGTCCCTGCTTTTTCGCACCAATCAACCACACGTTGCATTTCACGTGCTGTGGCGGTGGGCATGGCAATCAACACACGATCAATATTCCATTTCTCGCACAATAGCGGAATGGTTGAGCAGTTTCCTAATACACGGATACCGTGAATCTCCTTACCGCGTTTATCCAAATCATCGTCGACAAATGCGATGGGTTCATACACCCGCGGCGTGGTGCGCAGTAAATCGCGTACCAGTTGTTCACCGGCCGCCCCTGCCCCCACTACCAGCACTTTTCTTTCCGATTCATGGGCAATATGCCGGTCCTTCATCAATCGGTAAATTAAACGTGGACCGCACATGAACGCAATTAACAACACACCATGCAAAACGAAGACCGAACGGGGCACATATTGCAGCCGCGTAACAAAAAAGATGGTAATCGCAACAATAACCGTACCTGTCACGACTGCTTTTACCAGGCGTACAAGGTCGGGTATGGAAATGAAACGCCAGACACCACGATGCACGCCAAATACCAGGAAAGTCACAATATGGGTCGCCATAACCAGTGGCACAAGCGAGATTGCTTCATCCAGAAAGCGTTGTGGTACCGGTCCAAGGTTGTAACGAAACCAGTACGCTAGTAACCACGCAATTGGAATCATGATACTGTCGTGCAATACGATCAGCCAACGGCTGCGCAAATAACGAATTTGCCGAAAATAATGTTTCAACTTACGTTTAACCATTTAAGGACACTGAATGCATTGATTCACGATGGGTGACAATTAAAGCGCATGCAATCAACACAAAGACGGTTAAAAACAACCAAACCCAAGCCTGACCAATCTCCATTGCACGCATCGTGGCAAAGAATGCAATAAAAACGCTCAGCGACAAAACCGAAAGCGATACCGTCGCATGGGACAAATTACTTTGCACGGCGCGCTGATAAAAATGGCTGCGGTGGGCCTGCCACCATTTCTCGCCACGCAGCATACGACGCACCAAAGTTACACTCGCGTCCGCGAGAAACACACTGAGTAATATCAACATGGCATCGAATGGAATACCAAAGTTCACGGTTGCAACAATCGTTTGGATGGCAAAAAAACCACCCAGAAACAAACTACCAGCGTCACCCATAAATATTTTGGCAGGTGGCCAGTTATAGTAAAGAAACCCAGTCACAGCCGCCGCCATTACAAAACAAATCAAACTCATCCCGATATCTGATCGAACGCCGTACCACAGGCCCATGGTTGTAGCAGCAACAATGCCTTGAACCGACGCAATACCATCAATACCATCCATAAAGTTGTACAGATTCACCAACCAGATAATCCACAAAATTGTGACTGGCCAGACCAACCAACCCAGATCAATAGTCACGCCTGCGATATCTATATGATCTAACCCGCCGAGGACAACGACCACCAAAACAGAAGCGAAACACTGTGCAGACAACCGCACAGGTATTTTTAAATTATGTTTATCATCCAACCAGCCCGTCAGCACCAAAATGGACAATGGTAAAATCATTCCGACTAACGTAGCGAAAGACACACTCAACGCAACTGCGAGCAAACACCAAACCAGAATACTCACTATCGCGAAGGCCAATCCACCACCACGTGGTATCGGCTTACCATGCAGACTGCGTTCATTAGGTTTATCCAGTCGTTCACTAGCAATCGCGACTTTTCGCACCTGTTTGGTCAACAATGCAGAAACTAACACGACCGAGAAAAGAAGCAGTGCAATTAAAGTTATTGTAATCACAAAAGCTACGTTATGTTAATTTTGAATCGAAAATATTTGCGGGGTATAAGCAAAATCCGCGTTGGCCTTCTTGTACGAATAACACAAGTCCGATTGCATCCGATCTATCATCGCAGGCGACAGATTTTTTCCAGGTGCAACCTTTGCTATAGCTGACATGGCAAAACGCATAAAACCCATAGGAACCCAAATAAACTTTGGATTTTTATTCAAACTCCGAAACAACTCGTTCACCATGTCTTTATACGACAGAACACTCCAACCACTGATTACATATGTTTGACCAATTGCGGATGGACTATTCATAGACTGCACGCAGGCAGCAACTAAATCATTTGTATGCACGGGCTGACGCAGTCCACCACCCTCTCCCGTAAGCGGAAAGAATCCAAAGTGTTTAATGAATCGCACCAATTTACTGATGTTCTTATCATTCACGCCATCGTAAATCATGGTTGCCCGAAGAATGGTTAATGCAATCTCATTTCTGTCTGCATATTCCCGCACAGTATCTTCGGCGTGTGCCAATCGTGAGGCGACATCACGTTCCTGCTCGTCCGTACCCGCTTTCTTGGCCATTACGCTGGTTGAACTGATTGCAATAATTCGACCAACACGTAATCGCGACAACTGGGGTAGCAACTTCGGAAGTGCCCATATCGGCGCCAAATGAATCATCGCGTGAATAGACGGAAAATTATTCTCGCTAACCTTATCCAGATACTCAACGTTAAACCATTGAACACCACTATTTTTTGGCCCTGGTGTGTTTGAACGACTTAGAGCGACAACATTAAATTTTTCATTAACGAGTCGTTCAATCAATTTACCAGCCGCTGCGCTGGTTGCGCCTGTGACCAGGATTGTTTTCGCATTCCTGGGAAAACTTAGTTGAACAGACGGAGTTTTTAAAGGCTGATCTTCAGTGCTCGCAGTCAAACGTTTAATAAATAGTGTCGTGCAACTTCGGGCAAAATGCGCTGTTATCAGAATATGGACGAGTGTGCGATGCCATGTTTTGAAACCGGACGCCTGGTGTTTACTAAAGTAACGCAACATCCCGTTACGTTTATACCATTCAACACGATAAGGGTGACTTCCACCACTAACGCCTTGCTGATGAAAAACAGTTGCCTTAGGAACAAACAAAACCCGATGCCCCTTGTCACGAACCGCCCGGCAAATATCCAGGTCCTCGCAATGCAGGAAGTACTCGCTGTCCACACCCCCAATCTCTGCAAACACCGATCGTCGAATCGCCATAAACGATCCTGATACTGCGTCTACCGGAACCGGTATTGCGGGCAGTGGTTCGCGCGACATTTCCAACGAACCCTTGTTATTTTTACCAAAAATAAATCGGAGCAAAGGTATCGACTTGAGTGCGCTGCGCGCGAGATCGGGTTCTCGCCGGCGACAACCATTCTGCTCGGTTCCATCTTCATTAAACACAAGACCACCTGTAATCGCGGCGTTGTCAGAATCATTGAGTGCTTCAGTCAACACTCGAATTGAACCCGCATGTACAACGCTATCCGGGTTTAACAAAACCACGACATCACTACTCGTTTGTGCAACTCCATTGTTCACCGCGGTTGCAAAACCCAGGTTGGCGTCATTGCACAGTAGTTTTATTTCATGCTTGCCTGAATCCAGCGTTTCAACACACGCATAACTATTATCCTGGGACGCGTTATCCACCACCACGATTTCAAGCACTGTGTCCGACCCAGTCAATGACTCAAGACAACGGCGCAGATACTCGCCGGAATTATAGTTAACAATGACTACGCTGGCTGAAAACTTATCCTGCATGCCGGCTCAAATAAGGGACAAATAAACCACCCAACATAAACTGCCGGATTTCATCATCGCTGGCGCGTCGTTTTGATTGCACCAGTTTGCGTTTTTTCAAAGCTTTGCCCAATTGCTTGAAAGCATCGAACTTCGCTTTACTCAACAACCGACCTCTGCCTTTAAACGTGTAATAAACAATCGACACCAGATTAAGCAAGATATGCTGTGGCAAATAACGCCAGAACAAACCTGTCGGCATATTTTTAACGTAGGTCCAAACCAAATTTCGATGCCCGTGATAAACAGAAAAATCACTGTCTCGACCGGTCACGCCGGAACCTACGTGATACACCACCGCTTCAGGCAAATAGACACAGGAGTAGCCTAACAAGCGCACCCGGAATCCTAAATCGATATCTTCGAAATAACAAAAATAGTCTTCGTCAAATCCACCACTCTCGTCTAACACGTCGCGGCGATAAATCGCGGCCGCGGCACAGGGAGCAAAGACCGGCCGCGCGTATTTGTTATTTTGGGCAGTCACCCCAGATTTTTCATCTCGCCGCGCACCATGATCACGGCGCCAAGCTAATCCTGAGACATGATAAATATCCCCAGTGCCGTCTAGTAATGAGTCATCGTTTGCTTGTCGCATCTGACAGGCAATAGCGCCAGCTGATTCATTTTCGTTGATACCTTTGAGTACATTTTCCAACCAGTTTGAATCTACGAAGGCATCCGGATTGACCAGGGCTATCCAGCTAAATTCCCGGCATTCTTTAATGCCGCGATTGTTGGCGGCGGCGAATCCGGTATTAGTTTGCTGACGAACAATGCTAACAGCATCGGAAAGATCGACAATAGAATCAAGCGAATCGTCAGTACTCGCATTATCAACCACAACAATTTTGGCCATGGGTCTAGATTGCGCCAATAACGCCTTAACACAACGCCCAAGATAGTCACCAGAATTCCAGTTAACAATAATGACCGCAACCTGAGTATGGTCAAACAAGCTCGTCAAGAAGTAACCACTGGACGACTCGAATAAATATTCCGAATGACATAAATCGGTTTATGTTGTGATTCATGATAGGTTCGAATCTGCATTTCAGCCAATAGACCAACAGTAATAAACTGCAACCCAATGAACATCAACAACACCGCCAACAACAATATAGGCCGGTCACCTAATGGGATATTATAAAATAATCGTTGAATGGTGACATAGACTGACATTAAAAATCCGAGCGCGCCGCAAGCCATTCCAATAGAACCAAAAAACTGAATTGGCCGGGTCGAATAACTCAGCAAGAACTTCACGGTTATTAAATCCAGAATCACGCGGAATGTCCGGGAGATTCCGTATTTGGATGTTCCCAATACTCGTGGTCGATGATTGACTTTAACTTCAGCGATTGACACGCCCATCCAACTGGCGATAGCCGGGATAAAACGATGCATTTCCCCATACAATGAAAGTTGTTTAGCGACATCCAGCTTGAACGCTTTCAATGTACAACCGTAGTCGTGCAACTTTACATCGGTAGCAAAAGAAATAACACGATTCGCAATTTGCGACGGCAAACGACGTAGTAAAAACCCATCTTGTCTGTTATGCCGCCAACCGGAAACCAGATCATAACCCTCGTCAATCTTGTCCAACAATGTAGGTATATCCGCAGGATCGTTTTGCTGGTCGGCGTCCATAGTGACAATAACATCTCCACTCGCCGTATCAAATCCAGCAGACATCGCTGCTGTCTGACCAAAATTACGCCGAAACGCGACCACTACGACATTATCATCGTCCGCCTGAATTTTTTTCAGCTTCTCTAGCGTTTTGTCGCTGCTACCATCATCTACAAATACAATTTCGTAACGGTATGATTGTTTTGATAAGACACCGGTAATCTCTTCATACACGATACCGACGTTTTCCTCCTCGTTATACACCGGCAGCACCACGGATAAGTCCAATGCGTTCTTATTGCTTTCTGGCTCATTGTTATATGGCAAATCTAATTCCTGACTGTGTTATTAATGTTTATTTTTTATCCAGCCATCGAGAGTTAAAAAAAACTCGTCGCTGAATGCTTGTGGCCACGATGAAGCCCAATTCACTTCTGCCCCGCGCAACCGTTCATTCATATCGTCTACTTTTTGTACCGCTTCTTTTATTCCAGCGAGCACACCGTCAATGGTCGGAACCGCACCGTATAGATTTGAGGAAATGGCATGTAAATCCGAGTGCGTCTTGTTCATACACTCGCTGGTAATAACAACCATACCCGCTGCCGCCATTTCCAAAGGCAGCAAACTTGGGTGGGGTGTGTACATCAGACTCAGACCAATATCGTACTGTGGTAACAATTCACGGTATTCGGTCAAACCAACAATGCCACGCATTACCAGTTCACAATCATTCGGCAGGGGTATATTTTTATGATTGCTGCCGATACCATGAATTTCCCACTGATCGTTGAACACACCTTGTTCTATGGCTTTAGACAAAGCGATATATGCTATCTCGAACATATTACGTGATGCATGTGCTTCGGGGCGCGCATAGAACAGTAACCGATGCGGAGCACGATCCTGAAACGTCAACTCTTTCGCATCATAAGCAAAAATGGCATTCTCAAACGCCATCGCATTTCCATCGTTGCTTTCGCCTTCGAACACGCCTATTTTTTGACTTGCGAAATAAGATTGTAAAAATTGTGTCGAGAAAATCGCATTATGGGGAAAATCGTATGAGGAACGCGCCATTGCATAATACGATCCCATAGGAAAAGTAAATGGCTCAAACTCCTGAATCAAATAAATGAATTTCTCCTGACCCAGTTGTTGAGCAGTAGCGTGGACGATATACGCCGTCCACCAGGTTGTCGCTATAAATGTGTCATCAGGATTCACCGAAACCCCTGTTTTGCGGTCATCGCAACATTGCACTTCGACGAAGTCGAACACATCTTCCAGTCCGGCGTAGTCTTTTATACGTTCGCGCCATTGATTGAGTCGATACGAACAAGGATCAACTGTTAGCAGCCGAACCTTACGCCCGCGCTGCGCCAGCATAAGCGCAAGATTAAACTTGGCGATATATCCACCATAAAAACAATCGAAGTTTATCTCCGGGATAACGATATTGATTCTTACCGGCTGATTGTTTTCCACCACCAAACGCAGTGCTTCGGTTTTCGTACTCAGCCGGTTAACAACCGCGGCATTGTAATAAGTCTCCATCAAACGGCGCATGGATTTTTTCACCGGTAGAGCGGCATTCGAACTAGCCGCCTTTGAGATCAGTTTATGCACCACTGACATCAGGTGACCGGAATATCTGCAACTGGGCGTTTAAATTGTTTTCTTTTTTGCCGCATTATGCGCTTGTCTTCAAACCACTTCACAAAATAGCCCAGAGCCAAACGTAACTCAGCATCATCCGTCGTCTTCCTTTGCAGTAGTACTTTCACATGCAATACCAAGAGACGAATACCGGACAATAAACCGTGACCAAACAAACCCAGAGCCTTTTTATTGCGCGCATTCAAAAGGCCACGTAGCCGCAGCGTTTCGACAATGAGTTCCAAACGCCGGCATTCGTAGTAATAAACACCGAGAGATCCCGATCGTAATTGAGTAAGCAAAGCAACCGCATGATTGGGAATACACAACCGACGGATGACGTTCAAAAAACTCCACACTCGTTTCCACATTGGCCAGGGCACGAAGTCACAATGACCGATCACACTTTCGCCATGCTGATAGTAGTCGTATAACGGTTCATCGATATACTTGATTCGTGCGTGGCTTAAAGCTACGCATGCAATCCAATGGTCGTGAAACGCATCACCGACGCGCGTTGGAAAAGGTAACACATAATCCAACAATTCACGCTTGAACAATGACGCGGCACCAGTGACCGTATTGGCAACTAACAATACCGCGATATCTTTGTATTCGTTTTTCCGGTTCAACCAGTAGCTCGGCGAAACCACTTCTCCGCCTTCGCGCAAAATACGCATATCGCTGTAAACGAGCGCGGTATCGATATCGAACTCTTTCAGTAACCGCTCCAGCTTGTCGGGATACCAATAATCATCCTGGTCCGACAATGCAACATATCCAGCATTTTCAGGAACCCTACGCAAACATTGTTCGAAATTTTTGTAAAACCCAAGATTGTCATCGTTGCGTGCAAACTGTATGCGCTCATCCTGATCACAAATTTCTTGAATCCGGTTTGCGAGCCCGGGATTCGAACAGTCGTCATTTACAAGACATACCCAGTTCTGACGGGTTTGTTTCAGTATCGAATTTATTTGGCGCTCAAACGTATCCAGCTCAGGCTCGTAAGTGCACAGACAAATTGCAATCAGTGGCGATGCATCAGTCGGCAACGAGACTTCAATTGAGTTATTAGACTTGATTTCTACAAACTTCGTCCGGCCAATTGGTATTCGTAGTTCATCACCATTTTTGAAATCAGCGGTGAGAACCAACTCGGCGTCCTCATCCCTCCATTCATCGTTTACCGAAATGACCGTCCAAAGTCCGGAGTAAATACGGTTCAAGTCCTGATCGGTAACGGTTTTATCAATCAAATCTGCACGCAAATCACAGGTATTTTGGACTAAATACGATTGGTCATTCAGCTTAACGCTCAAACGATTAATGATTTGATCGTCGCTATAGCAATATCCACTAACAACGAATGCAGCGCCTTTGCCTATTTCGGTTTGCGGCTCCAGTTGTTGATCAAACCGCCATTCCAGGTCACTCGTAATCAATACAGTGTTATAGGCGTGCGCTAAAATCTTCCAGCGTGTGAGTCAAATTCGGATTGTAAAATGGATCGCCGTGCTCAAATATCCCGGCATGACGCTGGGCAAATAACTCTTTTTCTATATCAAAGCGTGATTTCTTTTCATCTGTCGTTTCATATCCACGGCTGGCCGACTCATCATGATAAGCCTCGGCATACGGCGTGAACACATTGTAATAACCCGCATCACGTAAGCGCAGGCAAAAATCCACATCGTTACAAGCAACTTGAAAATGATTTTCGTCAAACCCACCAACGCGCTCGTACAAGGCCTTTTTTACCATCATAAAAGCACCTGTCACCGCCGATACATTGTGTGTGATTTGTAATCGATTAAAGTAACCATTAGCACGGGCGGATGCGTGTTTATGACCATGCCCCGCGTAACCACCGATACCGACAATAATGCCAGCATGTTGAACGGTATTGTCGGGATAGTAGAGTTTCCCCCCTACCGCACCGACTTCGTCACGTTGCGAATGCTGCAACAACGCCTGAATCCAGTTCCAGGTAATTAAACGAATATCGTTATTCATTAAAACAATATGATCACCGCTGGATTTCGACACACCGTAGTTAACAATGCCTGAAAAATTAAACGGATTATTAAATTCGTAAAACTTTACCCGGTCATCCATCAGCTCATAATCACGCATGGCTCGGCGGGTCTCGTCAAGTTCGCTGTTGTTGGAAATTCCGATAATTTCGTAGTTTTTGTATGTACTGTTTTCCAATATTCGACCGACACATAGATCCAATAAATCAGCTCGGTCTTTAAACGGGATGACAATGCTGACCAGTGGTGACTGTTCAATCTCCCTCTCAACCCGATAAAAGTACGGCATATTCGCATGAGAAACTTTTCCTTTAATACTTCGCCGCTCTAACGCGGCACGCACTACTTCCCGAGACCTTTCCATCGCCGCCGGTTTAGCATCAACCACAAGACTGGTTGATTGCTGCGTTTGCCGCCAGCGATATAGGACTTTTGCAATGTGATAAATCCGATCTGTTCTTTCGCACGCCCGCAGAACAAAATCAAAATCCTGTGCACCATCGAACTCAGTTTTAAGTTCGCCCACTTCATCAACCAAACTCGAACGAATTACCAACAAGTGCGTGATGTAGTTATGCGCCAACAACAAATCCGGCGAATAATCTGGTTTGTAGTGTGGGCGAACATACTCGCCCCGCGGGTTAATCAGATCTTCGTCAGAGTAGATCACATCCGGATCGTGTTCGTTGATTACCGAAACTATCTGATAGAGCGCATCTGGTGTCAGTTCATCGTCATGATCCATGAATGCGATATAGTCACCACTGGCCATTCGCAAGCCTGCATTTGTTGCTTCGGATATCCCTTTGTTTTCCGAGAATGTTTGAAATTTAATCTTTGGGTCATTGAGCCTGTTCAGTGCTATGCGAGTCTGCGTATTATCAGAACCATCATCAGCAATGCAAAGATCCCAATTTTCGTAAGTCTGCGCTTTTACCGAAGCCACCGCGGCCTCCAACCATCGTGGATCGGTATTAAAAACCGGCATGACAATACTTATCTTCGGTTTAACTTTAAATACTTTCTGAACTAACGTTTCAGCGTCATTTACAACCGACTCATCATTATTGTTAGAATCTGTACTGCCAGTAGTTTGCGTTCTAATTGATTCGCCCTGACTAACCTTACCTACAGCATGGTGAATAGATGCAGAGCCATTCAATGGCTTCTTGAGCAAAGTACCGTAGAGTAAACGACGACCTTTTTCGGCCGTTTCCCAAACGCGGGAAGACTTGATCAAGTCAAGCTCTTTCTTCGCTGCCTTAAGCTCTTTTTGAATAGTATTGTTTGCTCGTGCCAGTTCATATTTTTCGCCACGCAACTCAGCAATTTGCCGTCGATGAAAAACCAAATCTCTCTCAAGCCACTCATTCTTGTTTACATAAACATCTCGAAATAAACCGAAATCTTTCGATGCCGGCCAATCCAGCGTTACTGCCACACTGAATCTCGACAAATCATTTGAGAAATTTACCTTAGATAAGTCAAACACTACGCCGGCATCGTCGCATTTAAAAAATAATGCTTCGGGGCAATCTTCGTCGTATTGAATATCAACATCTTCCAATAACGCTTGCCGTACTATCTCAGAGGCGTTCAAGGAAACAACCTTTGCGACCTCATCGTCATTGTTGTGCGAATAAACCGTGAACTCATGCAGGTGTACAAAACCTGACACGCCAGGGGAAAAACGAATGGAATTTATGTTATTCAATCGTGCAGGCAAATCAAACTTGAGCACTTGATTGGCTTGGCCAAGATAGGCGCTACTTTTCAGTTCTCCGGGTGAACCATCCTGAGTCATCCATGACAGTGCCGGTTGGAATTCATAAGCACCGAACCCTTTATCCAATTCTGCACGAATTTGGAAGGCATGACGTTTATTTCTGGTGGTTGACTGAATGTGATTTTCCATCTCGATGTATTTATCCAGATGGCAATCGAGATCGATTCCAAGATGCGTAAAACTTTTCTTAATAAATTGCCTGATGTTGTGGATTCTTTCCCGCGCAAAAATATTACGCAATGCATATTGGTCATTGATCGAGAAATACAATAACGCTCGGAACAGAACGAATTCAGGTTCGACTTCACCATCTACCCACACCCACTCATGATCTATTGCCTGATAGCTGCTGTCAGGAAGCACTATGATGTTAAACGGCAGTAAATCTATTAACTCACCGGATTCCTTATAGTCATCGCAGCATCGCAGAAGGTAGTCGTAATAAGACCGCAACGATTTTTCAAATTTTTTTACGCTGGCTCCACAAAGAAACTCTTTGCACCATTGATCTGCAAGCGTTTCCCCAACTACATATACTTCTTCTTTCGGTCTGTGCAACAGGCGTACATCTTCATCGGGTGAAGTAATTTGCGGATAGATTTTGTTTTTGTATACAATATTTTCGTCCATGGGTTTGCAGGAAACAGTGCGATAGGACGGTTTGCGCGCCAACCCCGAGCAGTGCACGAAATCATTAGCAACCAGACTATTGATTGCCTCGTCAGACCGCGCGAGGACAATCAAAAATGAATTCGATAGCGAATCGGCCATGTTTTCTTGTTGTAACCCTTCCCAGAATATTTGCTCGGGATGGTCATGGGCGAGCAGATTTGAATAATCACGTGTTGCAACACGTGCAAAATGAGTCGCGGCATGCGGGTTGTTACGTAAGTATTCATCCCTGAGGATAACACTAGGGACTTTGTAATCGGGGAAAGGATAAAGAAATGAATGATTGCCAATATCCAACTCTGAGAAAATTGCAAGCCATTCATTTTTGCTGTAAGTCCGAATACTGTCATCAGCGCGATAGTTATAAATCCCGGTATAGGCTTTACCGTAGTGATCTTCCCCTGCACCGAAAAAATACTTGAGGCCTAAACGATTCTCAATGGCAATGACGATACAACCAGTTTGACTCAATGAATCAAATAGATTGTTTAATATTGCCTTGACCGTATCCCGATGCGAACCTTCACCCGACGCAAAATATTTTGCATATTCCATAACACCGACAGCAAAGATTCCATCGTAGTGATTTCCGGGTAGCTTCAGATCATTAAAGTTGTTGTTAATAACTGCTACATTATTGAGTTCACTACATCGTTGACGCGCCAGTGAAGCGCGCGCGGCGCTTCCTTCAATAGCGTCTACGTTCAGACCGGATTCACCTAAAAAACGTGTGATGGTTCCGCAACCCGCGCCTAATTCCAAAACCTCGTTCATTGGAGTCATATCAAATGTGCGTAACAAATTCACACGCATTGGTGATAAGTGATACTCAGTAGGCCAATCGATAATTCGTTGTTCCAACTCGGTTGAAGTCGATGACAAGTCAGCACATTCGCTAAAGCATTTTTTCAGGTAAGTCTCAATCTCAGAACCGTCCGAGTAACCAAAATCCTCAGTTGTATCTGTTACACGCCAGATACCATCAGAACCCAGCACCAGCTTATTTAATTCGGTAAGCGCGGTCACACTCGGGAAGTATTTGCCAGCTTAACCGTTGTACTCGATTCCAGTTCGGCCATTTCATCTTCGTCGAATTGCAAATCCAGATTGGAAATACCGAAATCATATTCGGGACCTTCAATATCGATATGAAACAAATCATAACGGCGGTCAATAGCGAGATTATCGAAAGTGTCGTCATCTACCGCGACGCCCAAGGAGAAAAAATATACACCCGGTATTAAATCCGTCTTGAACTGAAAGTGCAGTGTCGCAACATCGCCTGCTTGTCTATCCGAAACCACGATTTCACGGCTGCGCGTATTCGCACCGTATACGGTAATACCATCGACCGTTTTAACGGTTAAACCGTATATTAATTTTTCCAAATCGTTTTCGAAATGCACTGACATCCACACGTCAAGCACGCTGCCTTGATCACAACAAACAGGATCTACCTCATCACCACATTTGACCAGATAATCAATTATCTTAGCGTTGCCATTGCCCCAGCGATATTCCATCGGGTTGTAACTGCGTCTTTTGATGCAAATATTGTTTGTTGGATCCTGGTTTAGTACGCGATTTGTCGAGATGTCCCGTTCTGAAGTTTTTTGCTCCAGCGACTTTGCGTGTGCCTCATCTGGTGTATCCGAAAACAGGGAGTTCAAATAAGAATGTACAACGTCCCGTGGCTCACCGATCTCCTGGATTTCCCCATCATTAATAAATATGGCTCGATTGCAATGCGTTCGAATCAACTCAACCGCGTGAGTTACAAACAATATCGTCTTGCCACGTGTTTGGAAATCATTAAACAAACGAAAACATTTACGCTGAAAACGTATATCGCCCACAGCTAGCGCTTCGTCAACAATCAGAATGTCCGGGTCCATGTTAATTGCCGTAGAGAACGCCAGACGCACGTACATACCGCTGGAGTAAGTACGCACCGGTTGGTCGATATACGATTCAAGCTCGGCAAATGCGATAACTTCGTGCAAACGCTCCTCAATAGTATGTCGCGGTACACCCATGATGGCGGCATTAAGAAAAACATTCTCCCGGCCGGTGAATTCTGGATTGAAACCGGAGCCGAGCTCAAGTAAAGCCGCCACACGGCCATTAACCTGAACCTCGCCTGCGCTCGGCGTTAGTGTATCGGCCAGAATTTGCAGTAAGGTTGATTTGCCCGACCCGTTCTTTCCGATAATGCCGACGGTCTCACCATGATCGACCGTGAAACTGGCATCTTTAAGCGCCCAGAATTCCTTATGCCTTTTCTTGGCCCAGGGCAGCAGATATTCTCGCGCTCGATCACGCTGACGCTTATAAATATGATACTTCTTGCTTAGCCCCGAAACCTTGATAATAGGGTCGACAAAAGACTCTGCGCGAATATTGTCAGATGACATCAGCAAACCCACGGCGCATTTTCTGAAAGAACCATAACCCTGCGCAAGCAATAGCCAACGCGACGACATAATAAATCGCCAAACCCGACCACAATGGCATACGGCCCCATATCAATACTTCACGCACTTGCTCGACAATGAATGAGATGGGATTGAGATAAATATACGACTGCATCGCTTCAGGTAGACCGTCTACCGGATAAAAGATCGGGCTGATAAACAAAAACACCGTCGTCAACACACCGCACACATGCGTGATGTCACGCACGTACACTGCGAAGGCGGCAACAAACCAGGACACGCCAAGCGACAGTATTAGCAGCGGCAAAACGACCACCGGTAGCAACAAGACTGTAGGGTGTAAGAACGATTTAACAACCACAAGATAGCTGGTGAGAATGATCAAGCTAATACCAGCCTGAAACAATGCCGTTAAAACGGAAGTCCACGCCAACACTTCAAGCGGAAATACAACGCGCTTCACGTAGTTCGCGTTACCGGTTATCAGTCCGGGCGATCTAACCAAACACTCAGAGAAAAATGCATGAACTATAAGTCCGGAAAACAGAATGCTGGCGAAATCGAGATTGCTTTGGCCTTCCGTCGCCCAACGCACCTTGAACACCGTACCGAAGACAAAGGTATACACAAATAGCATGAGTATCGGGAGCAACAACGACCACGCCAGACCAAAAGCTGAACCACGATAGCGACCCAGAATTGCTCGTTTAGTGAATTGATATATCAATTCCCGGTGACGGACAAGACTGCTGAACACCAACATTGCGGCCGGCTCGGTTTTGGCCCGGTGGTCTGAACTAATTATGTAGGAAGCGTTGGTGATGGTTACTAAAAGTAAACTTAAAATACTATGGTTCTAACAAGGACAAAAGGTATTGACCATAGTTATTGTTTTTATATCGTTGACCAATATCTTCAAGTTGTTGCTCGGAGATAAATTCCATGCGGTAAGCAATCTCTTCCGGGCAACATACTTTAAAGCCTTGTCGCTTTTCGATGGTTTCAATAAAGGACGAAGCATCGAGCAGGGAATCATGTGTGCCGGTATCCAGCCATGCCATGCCGCGCCCCATTACTTCGACGTTCAAAGAACCTTCATCAAGATAAATTCGGTTCAGATCGGTGATTTCCAATTCACCACGGGAAGAAGGTTTCAGATCGCGAGCAAAATCAACTACGCGATTATCATAAAAATACAACCCAGTAACCGCGTAACGTGACTTCGGTTGCGCAGGCTTCTCTTCCAGATCGATTGCTTTCCCGGTTTCATCAAATGCCACGACACCGTAGCGCTCCGGATCATTGACCCGATAGGCAAATACACGTGCGCCATTTTTGTGACCTGCCGCTTTTTGTAAAAGCTCGGTTAAGTGATGACCATAAAATATATTGTCGCCCAACACCAACGCACATTGATCTTTGCCTATGAACTCTGCACCAAGAATAAACGCCTGAGCCAGACCATCCGGTGACGGTTGCACGGCGTAGGAAATATTCAAGCCCCATTGACTACCGTCTTCCAGTAGTTGCTCGAAACGTGGTGTGTCCTGCGGCGTCGAGATAATCAATATATCGCGAATACCGGATAGCATAAGTACGGACAAGGGATAGTAGATCATCGGCTTGTCGTAAACCGGGAATAATTGTTTTGATACTGCCAGCGTTACCGGCGCTAGTCGTGTGCCGGCTCCGCCAGCTAAAACAATCCCCCGCATTAGTCGCCCCCCAAACCCAAGCGTTGTCCTTGATAATTATCAGCGCTGACTCGCTCTACCCAATCAATATTATCCAAATACCATTCAATTGTTTTAAGCATACCCGACTCAAACGTCTCTTGTGGTTGCCAGCCCAACTCATTTATTATTTTCGACGCATCGATTGCATAACGTTGGTCATGCCCTGGCCTATCTGTGACAAACTCAATCAATGAACTATAAGGTTTTCCATTCCTTGCAGGCTTGATCTTGTCCAGCAATTCACAAACCGTGTGTACGACTTCGAGATTGGTTTTTTCGGCATGACCGCCAACGTTGTACGTATCACCTACTTCGCCATGAGAAAAAATTTTCCAAAGCGCCCGGGCGTGATCTTCAACATGCAACCAATCACGGACGTTGGTTCCCGCACCGTAAATGGGGATCGGCTGTAAATTGACGGCTTTAGTGATGATGACAGGTAAAAATTTTTCAGGAAACTGAAACAAGCCATAATTATTCGAACAGTTCGAAACAACAGTCGGCAAACCATAGGTGTCATGCCATGCGCGCACCAAGTGATCCGATGATGCCTTGCTCGCCGAATACGGCGATCGCGGTGAATACGGTGTGGTTTCAGTGAACAAACCTTCATCGCCCAAACTGCCAAACACTTCATCGGTCGAAATATGATGGAAACGAAATTGAGATTTATCCCCATCCGACAGTTCAACCCAATAACGTCTTGCACATTCGAGCAATCGGTAGGTTCCTACTATGTTGGTTTGCATAAAGTCTTCTGGCCCATCGATCGATCGATCAACATGCGATTCAGCCGCTAAATGCATAACACCTTTCGGTTGATAGAGCGAAAATAGTTTTTCTATTTCCGGGCTGTCACAAATATCAACTCTATGAAACTTGTAACGTGCATCACCATCTACTTCATGCAATGTTTCAAGGTTACCGGCATACGTCAGCTTGTCGATATTGACGATTTGAACATCGCTGTCTCGGTACAAATATCGCACGACCGCGGAGCCGATAAATCCGGCACCGCCGGTTACAAATATAGAATTGTTCACCGGCTTATTTTCACTTGTTTTTCATCTACCACCGCCAAATATCATTACGCGTAGCGTCTTCAATGCAATAAAGGCATCCAACAGCAACGAATAGTTTTTAATGTAATAAAGATCGTATTCGAGTTTATTGCGTGCATCGTCCACTGACGATCCGTAATGATGCATCACCTGCGCCCAGCCGGTGATTCCCGGTTTCACTAAATAGCGCAAATCATAGTAAGGAATGCTTTTTTCGAGTTCTTGCGTGAATTCCGGGCGCTCAGGGCGTGGCCCGATACAACTCATATCACCCTTCAATACATTCCATGCCTGTGGCAATTCATCCAGATGCCATTCACGCAACCAACGACCTACTCGTGTGACGCGCGAGTCATTCACTTGTGCCCAAGCCGCGCCTTGTTGCTCCGCGTTCTCCACCATGGTACGAAATTTGTACATGCGAATGGTCTTGCCTCGTTGCCCGGTACGCACCTGGGTATAAAATATGGGACCCTTACTGTCCAATTTAATAAGCAATATCGCTAACAGCATTACTGGCGCACCAGCAATTAAAATAGTCAGTGACAATAAAATATCCAACAAACGTTTGGCATTTAACGCCAGTGCATGATGAACCAGACGAAACCCACTGGAGTACAAAAACCACTCATCCCTTAGCTCTGCAATAGGTATCTTGCGCCAGTACTTTTCATAGAATTCGACAAAGTCATATACACGTACCCCGCGCATACGCGCCTGCATCAGATCAGTCACTTGGTTATCATCCAATGCGCCCTCAGTCGCTAAAACGATGCCTGCCCAATCATTACCACCTCTGGCGTTCTTGTCATGATATTTATCAAACAACTTATCAATCACATTACCTGTCATTACTGGTTGCAACTGCCCTTCGATGGATGACGCCGTGAAATCTTTAGTAATACGTCGTGCCCGCTCGCCTTGTCCTAGTAACAACCATCTTCGTCTTTGATCATGCTGACGCAGAACGCCGAAAACGACATAACGCCATGTCACCGCCCATAACGCAAAACCCGCCAACCCGAATGGCAATACGCTGCGCCAAAACAATGGCTCCGCACGCAACCGAACAACACCGACAACATAAGTTAAGCCTGCTATTACTAATCCGCTCACGGCGATTGCAGTAATTGTTCGCAGTGCGACACGACGCACTGACTCATCGATATCGGCGCTGTAGATATTCGCTACATACATTGCAAGCAACACGATTGCGGCAGCACCGGCCAAGGGCCAGGAGAATAACGGCACAAAAACATCAAAACGAATCCAAAACGCGAGATTCAGCATGAATACAAAACCCACGAGATCCGAACTCAATATCAACAAACCCGGCCAATTGCGTCCCCCAGCACCCACTAGTCAAACGTTCAATGCAAGGGGTTGCTCTCGATTGACTCGACTACGCATTGTTAATTAACTCGATTAGTTGACTCGAGAAAATCGGACTCCACCATCTCCGCAACCAATTGTTTGAATGACACTTCGGGTACCCAGCCCAGCTTTTCGCGAGCCTTCGTTGCATCGCCCAGCAAATTACCAACTTCAGCCGGTCGGAAATAACGCGGATCGATTTTTACAATAATTTTATCCTTGAGCGAATCGAGATCGACTGAATCCGGTAACCACGAAGGGCGATTATTTATCTCACCTACGGTAGCCACTTCGTCAATGCCATTACCTGTCCATTTTAGAATCAGGCCGTACTCTGCAGCTGTTGCATCAATAAAATCACGCACCGAGTGTTGTTCTCCAGTGGCAATGACAAAATCTTCAGGCTGGTCTTGTTGCAACATCATCCATTGCATTGCCACATAGTCGCGCGCATGCCCCCAGTCACGCAGTGAATTGAGATTACCCATGTAAAGGCGATTCTGTTTCCCCTGTACTAAATCCGCAAACGCGCGTGTTACTTTTCGCGTTACAAATGTTTCACCACGTTTGGGAGATTCATGATTAAACAAAATACCGTTGCATGCGTACATGCCGTATGCTTCACGATAATTTACCGTTATCCAATATGCATAAAGCTTCGCCACACCATAAGGGGAGCGCGGTTGAAATGGCGTATCTTCCGATTGTGGCACAATATCCGTCTGCCCATACAGTTCGGATGTCGACGCCTGATAAAACCGGGTCTTATCCGTCAACCCCAGGATGCGTATAGCTTCCAACATGCGCAACGTACCCAATGCATCGGAGTTAGCTGTATATTCCGGCTCTTCAAATGACACCGCCACATGACTTTGCGCGGCGAGGTTATAGATCTCATCCGGTTGCACCATTTGGATGACCCGCACCAGACTACTCGAGTCCGTCATGTCACCATAGTGTAAATGCAACTTGATATCCTTCTCATGCGGATCGGCATATAAATGATCAATTCGATCCGTGTTGATTAATGACGTACGACGTTTTATGCCGTGCACTTCGTAATCTTTTTCCAGTAAAAATTCTGCCAGGTAGGCACCGTCCTGGCCGGTTATTCCTGTAATAATCGCTTTTTTCGTCATTTATAAACCTCGATCAGCCATTACACCGTTGCGTAAAAATTTTTATACCACTCAACAAACCGACCAATACCCACATCGACCGGCGTCGATGGGGCGTACGCAAAATGCTTTTTTAATCCACTGACGTCGGCATGGGTTTGCAACAAGTCTTCGGGGGGTCGCGGCAAAAATTCTTTCTTGGCCTCGCACCCCAGGTGTTTTTCTATTAGATCGATATAAGCCATCAATTCGACCGGTTGGCTGTTACCGATATTAAAGACTCGATATGGAGCGGTACTCGTCGCTGGATTTGGTATATTGCTGTCCCATTCAGGATCCGCAACTGCCGGATTGTCAATAACATTGACGACGCCAGTCACAATGTCATCGATATATGTAAAGTCCCGCACCATTTGACCCTTATTGTAAATTGGTATGGGTTCGCCATTCAAAATCGCATTGGTAAATTTAAACAATGCCATATCCGGCCGTCCCCAGGGACCGTACACGGTAAAGAAACGTAATCCCGTGCAAGGTAGTGCATAAACATGCGCAAAAGCATGGGCCATCATTTCGTTTGCTTTTTTTGTCGCGCCGTAAAACGATAAGGGATGATCGACGTGATCGGTTTCAGCGAAAGGCAGTTTGGTATTTGCACCGTACACGGAACTCGACGATGCATAGACCAAATGTTTTACACCGCCGTGACGGCATCCCTCCAATACATTGCCAAATCCCGTCAAATTAGCGTCGACGTATGCTAGCGGGTTTTCGACTGAATAACGCACGCCCGCTTGCGCCGCCAGATTTACTACCACATCGAATGTATGTTTCTCGAAAAAAATCGATATTGCCTCAGGATCAGCAATATCGATTTTTTCAAATTCAAACAAGGCGTGTTTTTCTAACCGTTTTAGCCGGGCCTGTTTTAATGCAACATCGTAATAGTCATTAAGGTTATCAATACCGACTATGGAATCGCCCCGATCCAATAAACGCTCGGATAAAGCCGCGCCAATAAATCCGGCCGCACCGGTCACCAAAATATTCATCAAAAGGTGTCTTTGTTTAACATATACGTCATTAATGCCAAGGTTATATTCGGGCACGCTACCGCCCTGCAGGGTGTTTTACACACTCCGCATAGCCACACTTTTTCCTCGACAATGGCGAAGTTCCACCAACTTGCCGGAATAAAACTACATTGACGCTTTAGCGCCGTTCGTGGTTAACAACTCCGTCATTCCCAATACACCGGGAACAAATACTTTCCTTTCATCAATGCGCTCAACTATTGCTCGAAAAGTGCGCAACGGTTCGCTTAAATCTGTAATCAATACGGCATCATTCGAATCTAATTCCGGAAACTGGTTACGCCACACCGGTTTTGAAAAAAAACGTTTACGTTGCGATTGCGCATCAAATAAACCCAATACATCGATTCCGTTTTCCAATGCACGCAGGAAAGCAATCTCCGCCAGTTCGGAATCACCACACAACAACATTCTTTTGTGGCCATTATCAGAACATTCTTTGTAAATCGCCTCACAGGATTCACTTGCTTGACGATAAAAATTCAATGAGGTCGATAGGTAACGTGCAGTCAACCGGCTTTTCTCAGCCATCCCATGAGGTGTGAGATAGTAGAGGTAACGGTTGGCGGGAATTTGGGTTACTTTGATATAGCCTTTTCGAACACAACGTTTTAGGTAAGAGTTCGTTAAACCCAAGGCAACACCAAGGTGTTTGGCCAGATTTCGCTGGCTGAGATCGTTGCGTTCGTTGATAGCTTCGAGCAACTCGAGAGTCAGTTGCTCTTCCCGCGAATGAGAGGTGTTCACGGACTGAACACTATACGCTGAAATCACAAAAAGTCAATATTTTTAACGACTTTGGCGGCGTAGTCTAAAGTTGATAGATTTTTACCCCAGCGTTTCAAGATTCGCCGGATCAACAAAAAGCCGTGATTGTTTACCGACAATATCCAGCAAGATGGTAACCCTGTCACGACTGGTCTGGGCAATAAAAATTCCCTCACACCCCATCAACGGACCGTCACAAATTCGGATCTTGCCGCCAGGTTGAAACTCTTCAATATTTACCTGGTGCACATTGTCTTCATCACCGTGCTCGACGAGCAAATCCACAAGCTCTTTCGGCACACGTGCTGGCTTATTTCCAAACTTCACCAGGTGTGATACACCAATAGTTGACCGAATCGGCCCCCAGTTATCACGCATGGTGTCGAGCGAAATAAATAGATAACGCGGAAACATCGGCTCTATTCTTGACACCCGTTGACCACGCCGGCGACGTACCTGACGAATTCGGGGTAAAAATATTTCGTAACGCTGCCGTTCAAGATTACGCACCGCGGCTTCTTCCTGACGAGGTTTTGTGTAAATTAAATACCAGGCGCGCGATATAGCAGATTCGTCTCCGGCGGTGGCCGCCAGCGCATGAGAATCAATGTCATATATAAGTTCTTGCATGTCAGCCTGAAGGATTCTGGTTCGACCGATTCATCAGATCAACATAGTCAGCGACACCTGCATATACATCCGCGAATTCATCGTGATAACCCACGGAACCTAACGCATCCATATCTGCTTCGGTATAACTTTGATATTTTCCTTGAAGTTTTTCAGGCAACTCTATGTATTCGATCATATTGTTGGATTCTATATTTTGCAAACTTGAAGTATCTTTCGAGCCACTATTACAACGATCAATTACCGCACAGGCGACGTCATTGAACGTGCCACTGTAGCCGGTACCGGCATTAAAAATTCCGCTCTTTGTCGGATTATCTAGAAAAAACATGTTCACCTTCACAATATCGTCCACATAGATAAAGTCGCGTCGTTGCTCACCGTTTGCATAGCCATCCGTACCTTCGAACAAACGCACGCGACCGGATTCCTGAAACTGATTGTAGAAATGATAGGCAACCGACGCCATGCGGCCCTTATGTTGTTCACGCCCGCCGTAAACATTGAAATAACGCAAACCAACCACCTGGGACTGAAACGACTGATTGCGTACAAAACAATCGAACAGCCATTTTGAATAAGCGTATGCATTTAACGGCTTTTCATTTTCTAACGCTTCGGTAAATACTTTGCCATCGCCATAAACCGAC
>Ga0224508_10000689_pt1 | contig 32549 bp, 40 predicted proteins | sample SF_Jan12_sed_USG_4_FD_170157 | JGI IMG/M metagenome (GOLD analysis project Ga0224508, IMG submission 170157) | Sediment microbial communities from San Francisco Bay, California, United States - SF_Jan12_sed_USGS_21 | ecosystem: Environmental > Aquatic > Marine > Sediment | place: USA...
GTTCTGAGCCAAGGCCGTCTTGTCTCAAGGCTTTATGGGGTCTACCTGGGATTTTCAGCGTTACGTCTGTTCTCGCATCTTTAGTTATGTTGCTAAAACCGTGGATTGATGGTCTCGTTATTGGTTTTGCTAAACCACTCGGCGGTTTCTTTGACGCCTTCGGAAAGATCCACCAACTCCCAAGGAGGCAGCAACGCTCGCATCCGACTGCTGTCTAGACAGACCCGCGACCGGCCTCCCGGTTTGGTGGTGTCCCAGTCGATATGCCCCTCATAGCCTACACATTGCGCAACCCGGTTGGCGAGATCTTTGATAGATATCTCTTGTTCTGAACCTATGTTTAGCGGCTCGTTGGCGTCGTAGTGCATCACCGCTTCGATAATGGCGTGGACCGCGTCACGAATGTGAATGAACTCACGTGTCGGCGCCCCATCGCCCCAGCACACTACATTGTTGTCACCGCGTTGCTTGGCCTCTACGAAACGTCTAATCATAGAGGCCATAACTTGAGAGCTGTGGGGATCGAAGTTGTCGTTTGATCCATAGGCACTCGCCAGTATCAACGAGATCGTCCGTAGACCATACTCCTCGTAGTAAGCAGCAGAATGAACAATGGAGATGCGACGCCCCATACCATAGGGCACCAACAATTTATCTGGAAGGCCATTCCAAATCTCCGACTCCTGGTGCGGAACTGGGGCATTTGCAGGATATACACAGTTGGACAACACATTAACGACTTTTTGTACGCCCGTTTCCCTAGCGGCCTCTAGCAGATGCGCAAACAGGATTACGCTCTCGTAGTAAACTCCCCCTGGGTGTTGCCTGTGCACCGCAATGCCGTGGCGCTCAGATGGCACGTAAAACACATACTCCGGTTTGAATCGACGAATTTGCTGATCTAAGTATTGTAAAGAACCTAGATCGGCGTGAAGATCGCCGATCCCAATCACATTGACACCCAGACGTTTTAACGTGGTCAACAAATGCAACCCGACCAAATCATTAGCACCGGTGACCAATACTGTTGCATCTTGCAGATTAGTCATTAGTTCACCCGAAAGTCTCTATCAGTCGTCCAGAAATTCACGGACTGCGGAAATCACTCGATGAATGTCCGCCTCGCCCTTCCCTGCACCTGAGGGAAACCAAACACCGTGCTGCGCAACGTAACTTGCGTTGGGAAAGGCTCGTTGATCCCGATAAGGATATTGCGTGTGGATGGTAGGCCAGAAAGGCCGACTGTCAATGGACTTTGTTTTAAGAAAGGCAACTAACCCCTCGGCGTCATCAATTAGGGCATCCACCCATAAGGGCACGACCCCGTGATCGACATCGGTGTGCAAGAAAGTCACTCCCGCTGTATCCCTAAGGCTATCGCTGTATAGCCGATACTGCTCGGTCACTACCTTTAATCGATCCGGCAGGCGTTTGAACTGAACCCACGCTAGTGCTGCCTGTATGTCTGAGAACTTGAAGTTAAACCCAATCTCGGGATGATAATTCCACGACCTGTGCAGACGACCGTGATCTTTAAGCCGTACCACATTATCGCGGATATCGTCTCGATCGGTCACGACGAGCCCACCCTGACCCGACGTGATTATCTTGGTCGGCGCTAACGAGATGCAACCCACGTCACCAAAGGTTCCCAAAGCCCTCCCTTGGCTAAACGACCCAAGTGCTTGCGCTGCATCTTCAATCACGGCGAGACCATGCTGATCGGCTATTGCTTGAAGCGCGATCATATCCGTACAGCGGCCATTTATGGGGACTGCGACAATAGCCTTGGTTTGAGGCGAAACGGTGCGGCTCACCTCGTCGGAATCTATAGTCAGGTCAGAAAGCTTTATATCAGCAAGTACTGGGAGCGCCCCACACAACTTCACCGCACTCGCCGTCGCGATAAAAGTGAGATCGGGGATAATCACTTCGTCGCCTGGCTCAACGCCGCACGCCTTAAGCGCAAGGTATAAAGCGATGGTGCCGTTACAGGTAGCGAGCACATGCTTGGTACCCAGGTATTGGGCCATGGCTTCGGTGAATTCCTCAGTACGCGGTCCCTCGTTGACGTATCCAGCCCGAATGACCGAGGCCACCGCCTCGGCCTCTTCGTCGCCAAACTCGGGCTCCCACCAAGACAGCATGTTCTCACCCATCAGTCTTAGGGACTGTATATTAGTGCCGACGCATACAACTTGTTCATCGGTTTACGGGGTAACTCTCGCTTCCTAAGGCTAAGGGATATTGCCATCCGAATGACCGCAACCCATATGAGCACATAGTACGACGGTTGCTGCTCAATACGACTTCCTTCTGTGCTGAAACACATGGTTTGACCCGAAGTTGTCCTTTGCCTCCCTCAATACACACGCCCTCTCTTCGCAGATCGTACACCCATCCGTGGCGGGGACAGGTTATGCGACCATTCTCAACGGTCAGACCACTTAGATCCTGGCCAGCATGGGGGCAGTATTTTTGCACTTCGAGCATGCGTCCGTCGCAAAGTATGTTGAATGTCGCTTCGTTCTTGAAACTATCCTCAACTGCCTTGATAACCGATGGTATCTCTGCGTACATCAGGATGGCGGTCAAGGCGAAGTTGTAGTAACCACCGGGCTCCCGGATTTGTAGGTACATACTGGGGAAGACGTCTTCGAGTGTATGACGACCCGCGACAACAAGTGCAGCAATGCTCGACGGCAGATGGAACGAAAAGCTAGGCTCAACTTTGGTTGTGCTTTTAACTGAGACGACACCATCACGTAGGTCGCAGAAAATATCACCGCCATGCTCTCCCACTATTTCGAAACGAACCAGAGCATCGATTTGCTCGACAAGAAATGGACTTACCGAGAACAATCTCCGTAGATGCTCAGCAAACTTCGTGATGGTGTCGCCATCAGGTTGTGGAAAACTCTCCCCCCTGCTTTAACAGATAGGGCAGACGTTCCCTCTGATATGAACGTAAATAAGCCTCTTTGTCATCGAAATCGAAATCCATACGACGCGCGTGAATAGTTGGTTCGTTTACTTCGGTAAATACTATCTCATCACCTGGAAGAAGTAGATCAACCTTGCCCTCTACTCCATCTCTAATCATTGGTAAGGCATCATTTTGATCGCAATAGATCGAATCGTTACCAAGATTAAGATGAAACAAGTCCTCATGCAAAAAACAAAAAGGTCCAGAATTATGAAAAATGTACTTCGCTCCGACGCCATTCGCGAGGCTACAAAATTTCTCCAAAATGCTCCGTTTGTATTCCTCGGCACGGTTACTTTCTTCTTCCTTATCGTATCCATGAACATGGGGATACCAATGTGCACCACAATATTGCCCGAACAGTAACTATGCCGAAGTCCCTCAGTCGACTGACCCCTTCGGGGGCAATGTGGGAGTCATTGAAATTTAGAATATGCACGCCTGCTACATCGATGATAATCGATGAGTCAATTCGGTACCGTGCCGGATCGCAAACAATTTGAACCGAACAGTCCGAGCCGAGGCTACACACTTCCCAATCTTTAAGCCTCCATATCTTTTCGAACCCCAGCTCACGGATACGCCAATACAAGACGTCTGAAACGAAATCAGCCAGCAGAATGGTGACGTCCCGCCCTAGGAAGTTAAAGAGAAACTCTGGATCGAAATGATCCCCATGCTCATGGCTTATATAAATGAATTTCGTCGCGTCAAACTCTGAGAGAGCAAATATGTCGTTACGCGGGAATTGATGAAGCCGATGGATTTGAGCGCCGCTCGGGGAAAACCAAGGATCACACAGCAGGGCACACTCACTGCTCTCGATGAATAAGCCCGCGTGACCTAGATACAGAATCTTGGGAAAGCGACGCATGCTAATGCGAGCTTAGACATTAGGCACTGGCCGCTGAGTCGGGCCGCAATACCTCGCTAGTCCCACGCCTTCCGAGAAGGTAATGTTGACGTAGTCCCCAGAAGAACCATCGAGCGTACTCCTTTAGCCAAGGAATCACTGCAAAACTAGAGGCCCCTCCGTGCAGGCGGTCAATGGAAACTTGTGGGACCTCACCCAATCTGAGCCCCGCAAGCTGCGCTTTGATTGCAAGCTCGTAAACAATCGCCCAACTCATGGCCTCCAAGCGAAGGTCGTAGAAAGTAGATTTGCGAAAGAGCTTGAAACCGGTGGTCGCGTCGGTAAATACGGAACCGGAAAGCAAGTGAAAAGCCCTGTTTCCTATCATCGAAAGAATCTTTTGAATAAGCGATCCCCCGAGACGCCGCCCACCGTGGGCATAACGTGTGCCGCTCACGAGATCACACCCTTGGCGCATGAGCGACACTGCGGCGGGAATGGCAAATACAGGTTCGGTATCGTCCACCGTAAAGATCATGATGATGTCTGCTGTGGCGGCCTCCACACCCGCCCGAATAGCGTTCGCGGGACCCGGACCTAAGGTATTGTGAATAAGTCGTGCGGTGGGAAAATCCGGCTGCATTCTCTCTACCACCGGAATAGTGTCGTCATCGGGATAGTCATAAACAATCAGTATTTCATGCTCAATCTCCAACACGGCGCGGAAGATCTTGAGCATGATCGCAACGTTGACAGCTTCGTTGCGCACAGGCATCAACACCGATAGTTGAATTTTCTGATCTTTTTTTTCCATGCTTATCTCCTCGACTCAATTCGACTCAGCCGATAGCGGCGTGGCGGGATCATTGCCGATAGACCCTTGCGCGGCGATGCATTTTGCTTGTATTTCGACGGGATTGGACTGCCCCACGGGAATCGCCGTTGACTTAGACGCTGTGCGAGGGCCAAATTGCATTGGCGCTGATGACTGGTAGACTCACTAGCTGCAACCGTGTCCGTGTCATTGGGTTATGAGCCCAGGTACTAGCTTCCAACAAGTTCGATGGTGTCTGTGCGCGAGTTATTGCTTATCGCATTTTACCGCACTAAGGTCGTATTTCCAGCATTTATTGTCCGCAACTCAGAACAACCATGAAACCGATAATCTCCGAAAACTGCCGCATAAGGATTCCAGATCAGTTCACAGTGGGTGAATATTCAATCGTTGATGATTTTTCATATTTCTCCACCCAAATTGAGATCGGCCGATTTTGTCACGTAGCCGCCAACTGTACTATTTCCGGGGGGCCGGATCTGCTGTTCAAACTCGGGGACTATAGCGGCGTATCCACAGGTACCAGGATATTCTGCGCAACAGATGATTTCATTCAAGACATCGTCAATATCCTACCAGCGGAATTCGGCTCAGTTAAAACGCCAATTCAGGGTGATGTCATTATGGAACGCTTAACAGGGATCGGTGCAAACACTGTGGTGATGCCAGGCACCTATATTCCAGAGGGCGCGGTAATTGGTGCACAATGTTTTGTCCCGCTTAACTTCGAAGTCAAGCCTTGGAGTGTCTACGCCGGGAATCCCCTCAAGTTGATCATGCCCAGGAACAAGAAAAAAGTTCTCAAACAGGTAGAAGAACTGGAGAAACGACTAGACAGGATAGAATCTCCAACTGCCTAATAGGAAACTCGTTTCGAGAACGCCTGTAGCAGGTCATATCCGTCCCAATAGCGACCAAATTCCAAAGCCTTTCCAATGGGTACAAACCGATCAACCCCGCGACCATTTAACTCTCGAGCGAAGCTCCGGATCTCTTCCAAGTCAAAACCGAAGTGAGTGAGGGTCTGGTCTTTTAACTCCACATACTGGGTCAGTTCCGCGAGACTGTCTATAAACGCTTCGTAGAACAAACCTCCGCCACAATGTGTCCGACTTATGTCAGTTAGGTCGTCTACTGCGACCACATCAAGCTCGGGCATGTGCCGTGTAATTGAAGTCACATCGGCCTTCAGTGCAGACCCATAACTGAATCCTAGCTTGCGCAGCGACTGGCCGAGCTCCGTTTGATATGAGCTATGCCGAATCGTTTGTCTAAGGAGTTTCCAAAACACATTTGAGGCACGGCTACAGTCATTCTTATTCCCTGACCAGCACAGTATTCGGGGCGAAGCGCATCCGGTCTGATCAAACCAGTACGCGTCGTTAAAGAAATCCTGCGCGACACTTTTTTGCTCTTTATCGTTTAGCGTGTTGTATGCTTTCGCCGCCACGACACAGTATGAATATCGATCGGGGAAGACCAGCTCCACAGCGCGGGCCGACAGCGGGATCCCCCTGATAGTGCTCACTGTACGATCACCTCCCCAAATCACTCTTACATCACACCGAGCAGATATCGCAGTAGTAACATCACGATTGTGATCGTAGCTAACACACTCAATGCTGCGTTTAAGTACATTGTCCTGCGCTAGCTCACCCACGCATTTCGCAACTACAGATAACAGCGCATCAAGTTGTGGTGTAATGTCGGAGGGCAGTCGTATCAGGTTTCCGTTTCCAACTACCATTGACATCACCCACGAATAAATAAAGATCGTATCTACGTTAGCAGGGGGAATATGAAAGACCAGACCCCGTGGCACTAATATGGACTTATCGTCCTGTAACTTCTGAAAATCACGCCGCAGTCTTTCAATGGAGGCGGGTCGGATCCAGAACGCCAACGCCAGTATTTCGGGGTACACGCGAGCCTTCGGGTGCTGAGACAGCCGCTTTGAAAGCCCTTCTAAAAAGTCCAGGATGTGCAGTGAGAAGGGCTGGGTAGGTCGCGGTTGGATACGATCGATGCAATCATTGAGTTCGGTCGCATCTATTTCTGCACCACTAACGAAAAGCTTGATCTTCATGCCAGCCGCACTGCTTCCAGGTCAATGACTGTAAGCGTGGACATCACTACAGCCGCGCAGCTCGGTCTTAGGGACCCGGCCGATTACAGTGAAGTATTTGCCGTGCCGTCCACAGCTGCCATCGTCAGCACCGTGTAGAACACCTAGATCCTCGGTTAGCAAGGAATGGCCCGGATAGCTCTTTGGAATCAAGCTCAATACTTGGATCACGCCGGCTACGCCTGGCGGACATTCCTCCAACGTCCGGGGATCCCTTATGATGACGTCGGCAAAGTTAGGCGCATACAAATAACCATCTTCCCCTTCAAGAAATACACTGCCCACTTGCTCCACCATGCCATAGAAACTGTAAATCCGGCGCAGACCCGTTACCTCACGAAACCTCTCATGGAAAACTTGGTTGGACACCGCCAATTCCTCCAACTTCTTCCACCCTCCTGAATGCACCAAGATTGCATTACTGAGATCAGTTCCCGTAGCCTTCAGCTTCTCAAGGAAATACGCCCACACCATGAAAGTAAAACCGAAAATAAGAAATGGGGCGTCACCAAACTTATGCAGAAAATTGGATAAGGCACTCACGTCAAGCTCCATGTCGTCATTCAGCACAAATACGGGATGACGCCCGAAGCTCATCATACCAACGACTCCCGCCGCTCTGGCACTTAGCTTCTCACGACTGTTAAGAAGTTTCTTGCTATCTACGATTAACATTGGGAGCCGTTGGCCGCCGAGAATACTGGTCATTATCTTGGTCAATGCAAGTGTTTGGTCACTGGCTGTTTGCTCATCCAGAAAGATACGACTTACGGCTTGACCGGTGGTACCGCTTGAGGTCAGAACCTTAAATCTGCGCTCCGGATCGATGCTGCTCAGTTCGAATTGTTTAAACAAACTTACAGGCAGATAGGGCAGATCCGACAGCCGTCTCGCTGGAGGTTTCTGTTTCAATGCACTAACAATCCTTTCGTATCCGGGGCAACGGGAGAGGTGGTAGGCGGTCAGCTCATTTAGGGCCGGCAGCAAGATCGCCTCTTTGTTCTGCTGCGGAATGCTGTACTGAGGCCGTTCGAACAGATCCTGCAGGCTCACATGGAGTTCTCCAATTGTCCGTAATCTATCTTTCCGCTCGCATTGACCGGGAGTGACTCCAAGTGATGAAAATCAAAAGCGCTCCAGTGAGTACTTAAGGCTATCGCGAGCTCCCTTGCGACGGCAGCGTAATCATCTTCAGTCTGGAATTCACAGAACACTCCAATCTTGTCTCCATCCTTTGAGATCACAGCAGCTGGGCCGTGACAATGGAGCAGAGACTCCACCTCATCCAGGTTGAGACGCACTCCATAAACCTTCCCAATTCGTTTGCTTCTGCCGGTAATGTACAAATATCCGTCATCATCCTGATATCCGATATCTCCGGTACGCAGCACACCCTGAAGATCATCACCAGCCGCTAAATCATGACGGCAATGCGCATACCCCAACATCACATTAGGACCTTGGTAGATAACCTCTCTCGTGCCGGGGTCAATACTGATTTTGCCTCCAGGTATTGCCACACCTACGGAGCCGATTTTCTGGGGGAGGCTCTCGAACGGCAAGTAACACATCCGCGGACTGGCCTCGGTCTGACCGTACATTACATAGAAACGCTTACCTTGCTGCGAAAGCAAATCGTAATACCGCCGCACATGGTGATCCTCCAGCTTTCCCCCTGCCTGGGTCATGTAGCGTAGCGCTGGATAGTGCTTCTTAGAAAATCCAACACGCTCCAGCATCGCATACGAGTACGGCACACCGGCGAAGGAGCTACATGCATATTGCGCGAATACATCCCAAAAGGTTTTTTCCATTAAGGTGCCATCCGTGATCACCAAAGACGCACCGGCGCAAAGATGGCTGTTTATAACCGAAAGCCCGTAAGAGTAGTGCATGGGCAAGCTGACAATGGCCCGATGGTCGCGTTCGATTCCAAGGTACTGTGCAATGGAGTAAGCATTCGATTCCAGATTCTTTTGCGAAAGGCGCACGAATTTTGGACTACCGGTGCTTCCAGATGTACTGAGAAGCAAGGCCAACGATAGGGATATATCCTCGACCGGCGCGTGTGATTTACGAAAGATCTTAAGCGATCGGAAATTAATGACTTGATCAAAAACCGATAGTTCCGCCGAGTAGTCGTTAGTCTTATCGGCATGACAAACTACCCACTCCGGCTTGTAACGCTGCAACAATCTGGAAAGTTTATCATTGGTGAGTCCGCCATCTAACAAGGCAGCCACATGGCCTGCAGCAACTGTCGCAAGGTAGGCAATGATGTCATCAACCGTGTTGGTGCAAATATGAAAGGCCAGCGCCTTTCGGTCAGAGCTCAACGCGGGACTAAGCCGTTCGATTTCTTCCCAGAGAGTGGGGTAAGAAACTGCAAGACCCGCGTCTGCGTCGAATAGGGCAATGCCTTCGGAGTGATTGTAACGATCAATATTTAGATATTTCTGTGACAATAGGTTCTTAGTCCACTCCACCTCAAATAATCATACCCCCATCCACTCCAAGCACCTGGCCTGTGACGTATCGGGAATAATCGCTCGCGAAGAATAGGATCGCCATAGCAATATCATCAGGGGTTCCAACCCGCCCCATCTTGATACTAGACCTATAGACCTTGTCATTGTGCTCGGGCATGTCCTTGATCATGTCGGTCTCGATATATCCCGGCGCGATCGCATTGACCCGTATACCGCTAGGTGCAAGTTCCTTGGCAGCCGCTTTGGTAAGTCCAATCAGAGCTGCTTTTGAGCTTGAGTAAACGGCGAGACCTTCGTGCGCATGGGTCCCCATAATAGAGCTGATATTGATAATAGAGCCCGAGCGATTCCGGGTCATTAATCGAGCCGCGCTTTGAAGGTGGGTGATACAGCCTTTGACGTTAACCTCCAGCACCCTGGAGATGGATTGTTCTGAAATCATGCCGATTAGCGCAGCGTCAAGAACGCCTGCGTTATTCACCAGGACATCCAGCCTTTTATATTTCTTGAATACTTCCTGGAATGCGGTTTTGGCACTGCGTGACTCGCTAACGTCGTAACACAATCCTAAGTGGCCGGATTGGCCGTCAGTGTCGAGGCCAGCGACAACGTTGTTGACCTCTTCATCGCTTTGTATTCCCGTGACAACCACTGAAGCGCCCTTTGATGCCAATGCCTTGGCTGTAGCCAACCCGATACCCCGTGTTGCACCGGTCACCATGCACACCTTGCCAGAAAGATTCATAGCTTGTCGCTAATTACTGAGATCAATTCCGTATTTGCCCAGAATTTCAACTGCCTTTTCAAAACTACTCATATCAAGCACATCTTCAGTATCGACCATTATGTCGAATCGCCTCTCCAATTCTGATATCAAGTGCATGTGAGAAAGTGAATCCCACTGTTGCACGCCTCTGTAAACCAAGGTTTCCACATCCACACCTTCGGGTAGATCTAGTGATTCAACAAAGCAGTTTCTCAGCATCTCTAAATTTGGCACTTATCAGGATTCCTCTTACGTGTCTTAGTCCTTATTGGTTTACCAAACCCATGGTGTTACGACCCGTTCGAACGATCGCGCAGATCTCACACGCACTGTTACCCCATAGTAATCTGCATGATCCACCAACCGGTTCAAAAGAATCGACATTATAGTCGTGGCAATGGCAAAACCGAATCATGGAGTGCCGTGGACACATCGACTATCGGCTGCACCGCTTTGCGATTATCTTCAAAAGGGACTACAGCGCTGCGACCTGATGAACTAACTGCTCAATTTCTTCTTCGGTATTGAAGTAGTGCACCGCACATCGCACGAGCCCAGTGATTCGTCTCTGATCCATGTCGAGCAACGTAGAAGGTCGAAACGACGTGCCCACATTGATGCCTTTTTGCCTAAGCCTACTGGCAATTTCTTGAGGTGCAAAGGCGTTATGGCTAAATGTCACAATGCCGCAGCGCTCCCGACCCAGGTCGCACACGGCGACTCCCGGGATAGTAGATAAGCCACGACGCAGCTCTTCAGCAAGCATCTGGATGCGTTCGTAGATGTTGTCCAGGCCCAAAGACACCGCGTAATTCACCGCCACGCCTAGACCGATCTTGCCCGCCACATTATCTTCGAAGTTCTCAAATCGCCGGGCGTCGGTGCGAATCTCGAACTCCTGGGGGGTCGTCCATGTTGCGGCGTGTAGGTCCAAGAACGGCGGTTCTAGACCTTCGATCATCGCTCGTTGCACGTACAGAAACCCGGTCCCACGGGGTCCTCGCAAAAACTTGCGCCCGGTGGCGGACAACATGGTGCAACCGATCTGCTGCACATCTACATTCATCTGCCCCACGGATTGGCAGGCATCGAGCAAATACGGTATGCCATGGGTGTTTGCGATCTCACCAACCTCTGCTGCAGGATTGACCAACCCGCCATTGGTTGGCACGTGGGTTATTGCAATTAGTCTTACCCGCTCGTCAATCATTCGATCCATGGCTTCGATATCCAGTTGGCCATGAGAATCATTTGGTACTACCTCAATTTCCACACCACTACGCTTTGCGAGCTGTAAAAACGCGATGTAATTTGACGCGTACTCAGCAACTGCGGTAAGAATTCGATCGCCCCGTCCAAACCCGCGGGCGATCGCATAGAACGCCAGATCCCAAGCCACCGTAGCGTTTTCCACAAATGCCACTTCGTCAGTGTGACAATTGAGCAAGCATGCAATCGCTCGGTAGGTTGCATCGATTTTATCTACAGCCTCGGCGGCAGCCTCATAGCCGCCGATGCGAGCCTCTAGATCCAGATGGTCTTTAACTGCACTGAGCACGGGAGTCGGCATCAAAGAAGCACCCGAATGATGAAAGTGGGTGACATGCTGACAACCAGGTGTATCGGCCCTGGCCCGATCGACATCGACTGTCATCAGTGATCGGTGCGTCAACCCGCGGGTGGCGCTATGCATCGGGATGGCCGCGACATGTCATTCGAATGGCTGTGGTTTTCGAATTTCTTTTTGTGTGCTGTTGCTCGGCGTAGGCGATCATTGCATCAGCCACGTCACATTGAGTAGCCTTTTCTATTCCCTCTAATCCTGGAGACGAATTAACCTCCAGCACTAACACTCCTCGCGGCGAGCGAATCAGATCAACACCTGCGACGGTGAGTCCCAGGGCATGCACTGCGCGCAAGCACATAGCGCGTTCCTCATGGTTCACGGTAACAGCCTTCGCCTTTGCGCCCAGGTGAATGTTGGCGCGAAGCTCACCGGTTTTGGCGGTGCGTATCATTGCGGCTATCAAATGATCACCAACGACAAAGCAACGGATGTCGCAGGCAGCAGTGCGATCCCCCACAAACTCTTGGATGAGGCACCTCGTTCCACTACGAACGAACTGTTCTATCGCAGAACGCGCGCCCTCTACGGTGTTGACCACCACCACGCCCTGTCCTTTGGAGCCCCGCACCGGCTTGATCACGACCGATCCAGCACGCGCCATTAACTGTTTGATACAGGATATCGTCTCGCCATACACCGTGTTGGGAATGGGGACACCAGCCTTGGCGAGAAGTTGTAGTGCCCGCAACTTATCACGAGATCTGTGGATCGCTGCCGATTCATTGAGCGACCAGACCCCCATGGCTTCAAACTGTGAAAGTACAGCCGTGCCTACAGCAGTGATGGCAGGATCTATCCGAGGGATCACCACGTCAACGCCAGCAACACGTCTTTCTTGGTAAGAGATGTCCAAACCATCGATCTGGACACGCAAGGCGCATCGTAGCGGGTTCACCGCTTCCACTGTGTGACCCCGTTTCAAACAACAGTCAACTAGCCGCGAGGTCGAATAAACAGTCGTAGACTGAGACAGGATCGCAACATGCATGAACGCAGCCTCGTTTTGACACCCGCTATGTTTGGGTCATGCATGCATCGGTGCGGGCTTCCATCATCTAGTGATTAACGTGCCTACACCTTGATCAGTAAATATCTCTAGCAGCAGCGCATGTTCGACTCGCCCATCGATAATCACAACTGAACCCACGCCACCGCGCACTGCATCTAAACCACATTCCACCTTTGGCAACATACCCCCTTGGATGACCCCTTTTTCCATCAGTGTTGACACATCCCGCGCCGATAAGCCTTTGATCAGGCCACCGTCCTTATCCAATACACCCGGAGTGTTGGTCAATAACAGAAGCTTTTCCGCTTGAAGTGTCGCAGCGAGCTTGCCGGCGACACTGTCAGCGTTGATGTTATAAGTGGCGCCATCTTCGCCCACGCCGATGGGTGCGATCACAGGTATAAAATCTTCGGTGTCAAGGACCGATACAATGTGCGGGTCAATACGGTCCACCTCACCCACGTGTCCAATGTCTATGATCTCTGATTTCTCAAGCAGGGGATCGTCTTTCTTCAATATCAATTTCCTGGCGCGAATCATGCTACCGTCTTTGCCAGACAATCCAACTGCCTTGCCTCCCTGAGCGTTGATCAGATTTACAATCTCCTTGTTCACCAACCCCCCTAAAACCATTTCCACAACATCCATGGTCTCCCGATCGGTAACTCGCATACCGCTTACAAACTGCGATTCTTTCCCGATACGCTGGAGAAGATGGCTGATCTGCGGTCCACCACCGTGGACAATTACTGGATTCATGCCAACAAGCTTCATCAATGCGACATCCCGAGCGAATCCGACCTTTAGATCGTCGTCTACCATGGCATTGCCACCATATTTGATGACGATGGTTTTCCCATGAAATCTTCTTATGTAGGGCAGTGCTTCGTTAAGAACATGAGAGATGTCCCGAGCAGCATTAGGTGTTAGCGCCATAATTCTGGTTGTCATTTTGGAAGACGCTGAGATAGTACACTAAGGCACAACTTTCTCGAAAACGGTCGTGCCGCTCTCAAGCTGAATTGGACGAGCGATCCAATTGCCACCTTGACAGCCTACGGTAAGACTAGCGCGATCTATGTAGCAGAAAAACAAGGGGCCGCATCAGCGGCCCCTGGTCAGTCGAGTTTTAGAATCTTGGTTAGTGAACTTCAACATCGATTTTCTTGGGCTTGACCTCTTCCGCCTTGGATAGGACTAGCTCCAATATTCCATCCTTGTATTCGGCCTTGATATTTTTGTCATCAATAACCTCGCCAAGTCGCATAGAACGTACATATTTACCATAGTGACGCTCCTGACGAATCACCCGACCGTCTTTCTTCTCCTCATTTTCATACTTGGATTGAGCGTTTATCGTGAGCACACCGTCCTGGATCGAAACATCCAGGTCTTCCTTCTTAACACCAGGCAGCTCCGCCCTTACTAAGTACTCGCCATCCTTTTCTATTACGTCGATGGCCGGTGCCAATGCCTGACCGCCTCGCTGTGAATACCGACTCACTGGCCGAAACAATCCATCCACTACACCATCAAAGATATCCCACGGAGACCTTACCTCCTGGGCACGAACTACTGCATTCATAAGAACCTCCTAAAAGTTTACTAAAGCCGTAGCGCCGATTGGGATCATTCGCAAGATAGCCCTCCCGAAGCTACGGTTTTCACTTAACTTGGATATGGAGGTGTTGTGCGGGATTTCAAGACCTCGGCGACCGAATGTGGCGGGCTAGTCCCCATGGGAAATTCGCTGTGATGAACAGACGTATGCAACTTACGTCAAACTACAGGATATAACGCGCCAAGTCCTCGTCGGCCACTAAATCTTTCAGATGCCTGTCCACATAAGCTGCATCGATGACCACTTTCTCCCCCGGTCGATCCGCCGCCTCAAAGGACACAGTCTCTAGCAACCTCTCCATGATTGTGTGTAGCCGCCGCGCTCCAATATTCTCAGTTCTCTCATTAACGTGCCACGCAGTCTCGGCCGTGCGCTGCACCCCGTCCCGGGTGAACTCCAACTCCAATGACTCCGTTAGCATGAGAGCGCTGTATTGCTCGGTCAATGAGGCATCGGGTTCAGTCAGTATGCGCACGAAATCCTCCACTCCCAGCGCCTCTAACTCTACCCTTATCGGCAGTCTCCCTTGTAGCTCTGGAATCAAGTCGGACGGTTTGGTTATTTGAAACGCCCCCGAGGCGATGAAGAGAATATGATCCGTCTTCACCATGCCATACTTTGTCGTGACTGTGGACCCTTCTACTAATGGCAACAGGTCTCGTTGTACTCCTTCCCTTGAAACGTCCGGACTATGATGCGTGTCGGAACGACCGATTATCTTGTCGATCTCGTCTAAAAACACAATGCCGTCTTGTTCAACCCGTTCTAGTGCGTGCAGCTTTATATCGTCATCGTTGATCAGCTTTGCGGCCTCTTCTTCGATCAGAAGCTTCATCGCTTCCTTAATCTTGGCCTTTCTGGTCTTCGTTTTCCGACCGCCAAGGTTCTGCACCATATTCTGCAGCTGACTGGTCATTTCCTCCATACCCGGCGGTCCGAAGATCTCCACGCCTACGGAGGCGGCGCTCACTTCGATCTCGATCTCCTTGTCATCGAGTTTCCCTTCCCGCAGCAGTTTGCGAAAACGCTGTCTACCCGCCCCTTCCCCTTCTTGATTCCAGTCCTGATCAGCTTCGGTCTCCCGCGCACGGGGTAGTAAGATATCGAGTATTCGTTCTTCGGCAGAATCTTCTGCGCGTGGGCGCACTTTGTTGATTTCCTCCTCGCGAGTCATCTTGACTGACAATTCGGCAAGGTCTCGAATTATGGAATCCACCTCTCTGCCAACGTAGCCAACTTCGGTAAACTTAGTCGCTTCAACTTTGATAAACGGCGCTCTGGCTAGTCGAGCCAATCGGCGCGCGATCTCAGTCTTGCCGACACCTGTCGGCCCGATCATTAAGATGTTCTTAGGCGTAATCTCGTTACGCAGATCATCGTCCGCAACTTGGGCTCGCCGCCAGCGATTGCGCAGGGCGATAGCCACGGAGCGTTTAGCGGCGCTCTGTCCTATGATGTGCTTATCAAGTTCCTGCACAATTTCACGCGGGGTCATCTGTGACATCGAAATCTTCTCTTTAATACCTTTTCGTCAAAGTTCTTCCAGAGCTAAGTTTGTATTCGTGTAAACGCATATATCTGCAGCGATGGTAAGGCTCTTTTCCACCACCGTTCGAGCATCCAACTCAGTGGACTCCAGCAGCGCACGTGCCGCCGCCTTGGCGTAGTTTCCACCCGAGCCGATGGCCATCACACCTGATTCGGGTTCGATCACATCGCCATTGCCCGAGATGATCAGGGATGTGCTCTTATCAGCGACAGCTAGAAGCGCTTCGAGTCGGCGCAGGAACCGGTCGGTTCTCCAATCCTTGGCCAACTCCACTGCCGAACGCACTAGGTTACCCTGGTGCTTTTCAAGCTTGCCTTCAAAGCGCTCGAACAGTGTGAAGGCATCGGCAGTACCTCCGGCAAATCCAGCTATCACGCTGTCCTTGTAGAGCCGGCGTATCTTTCTGGCATTGCCCTTCATCACGGTCTCTCCCATGGAGACCTGTCCGTCGGCACCGATAACGACGTCGTCTCCACGACGCACACAGAGAACTGTCGTTCCGCGAAACTGTTTCATAGGAGATTGTTCCTGTGATTAGCTCAGTTCGGCCAAAGATAATCTAGCATTAAGTGTGGGTGCACGGTTCGCATTTCAAGAGCGCTTTGAGGCTTCGCCCCATCTGTAAATGGGCGTGGTCTCAAGTGGAGCGCGTGTTACTCAACCAGCTTCAGATTCGGCTTTTTCTTGGCCTTTGGTTGCTCAGGCGCGGTGGTCTGCTCTTGTTGGAAAAAGATGCCCTGACCATTTTCTCGTGCGAATATGGCTAGGACCGCGCTCACCGGTACCTCCACGTTGAGCAACGCCCCGCCAAAGCGGGCGGAGAATGCTATCCATTCATTGTTGAGCTCAACCAACTGGACAGCTTGGTCATGAACGTTGAGTACAATCTGCCCATCCTTTACATACTCGACTGGGACTTTAACACCGTCGGCTGTCGCATCCACCAGAATCTGAGGAGTGAGTTCATTGTCCATCGCCCACTCCCTTATCGCTCGGATAAGGTAGGGTTTTGTAGACACATTCACCGATGTCACCACCGCCATGAATTAAGACAGACCGAGACCTATTGCTTTAACATTCATTGCAGCTCCGCTTCCGCCTCGCTGAGGCTAGACTGAAACGCCGGTCTTGCGAACAGCTTCTGTCCGTAATCAAGTATCGGTTTTGCCTGTCGTGGCAACTCTATGTCGTAGTACGGCAGCCGCCATAATAGTGGCGCCAGGAAACAATCCACCAGGCTGAATTCATCCCCAAGCATGTACTGCTGCTCTGTGAAAATAGGCGAGACCGCTATTAGTCCGTCACGAACAGCCTGACGAGTGGTATCAGTTGGAGTTCCACCGCGGCGGGATCGAGGTTGGAGACGGTCAATCCAGTCCCGTTGCAGACGAGCGAACATAAGGCGGGCGCGACCCCGGTTAACCGGATCGACGGGCATCAAAGGCGGATGCGGCAAACGCTCATCCAAATACTCGCTGATGATCTGCGCACCGTATAGTACTAGCTCCCGATCGACTAACGTAGGAGTCTCGTTATACGGATTCAATTCCGCCAGTTCTTCGGGATTGCTCTCAAGATCCACCCACCGGATGTGACACTCCACTTCCTTTTCGTGCAGAACAATACGACAGCTATGGCTATAGATACAATTTAGACCTGAATAAAGCGTCATAATCGGCTTTCGACTCGTTGGTGATGCCATGCCTAATTAAATCACAGTAGACGTAGATGTTAGACGATCGCCTAAAACATTAATTCAGCGTCGTCTCTATTGAAACCATTACTAGCGTAAGTATTCAGAGCTCGATGTAGAACGATCGATTGCCCTTGTCTCAGTCCAATCGATCACGAAGGTGCACAACCGCTGTTAACGATACATTAGAGTTCGACTAATGGATATCTTTCCAGTATTCCTTCTTCAGAAGATAGGTGAGCACGAAAAGCACGCCTAGAAAAAGCATCACAAAAATACCGATGCGATATCGCTCGAGCTTAGCCGGCTCGCCGAGATAGACCAGAAAATTAACCAGGTCGCGAATCGCGTTATCAAACTCCTGTGGGCTCATCAGACCAGGTGTTTCCAGCTCGAAGTGGCCAAACACCTCTACCTCAGTCTCCTTCTCTTTTTCAGTACCATCAGCGCTCTTCACTTTTGTGGTTAGCTTCTCGGTCTCAAATACCGCTCGTTGCTTTCCCTGCCATTCGTAGAACACATTTGGCATCGCCACATTCTCGAACACCGTATTATTCCAGCCCGTAGCGGAATTCTCATCGACATAGAAACTTCTCAGATAGGTATAGATCCATGCGGGCTTGCGCGAGCGCGCCACCACAGAAAGATCCGGTGGCGCCACCCCAAACCAGTCCTCGGCGTCTTCCTTAGACATTGCAGTCTTCATCAGATTACCGGGCTTGTCTGCGGTGAACATCAAGTGTTCTTTCAGTAGATCATCACTGATGCCGAGGTCACTCGCCATGCGGTTATATCGCATATATGACGCGCTGTGGCAGGATAGACAGAAATTCACGAAGATCCGTGCGCCGTTCTGAAGGGACGCCTGATTGCTCAGGTCGATACGAACCTTTTCCAGTTCTGGTCCGTGCTCTTCAGCGGAAAAAAGCGATAGCGGCAGGCACATCAAGATAAGTGCTACAAGCGTTCTATTCATTTCGCAGTCACCCTATCCGGCACCGGCTTAGTCGTGTCCCACTTGGAATACCACGGCATCAGCAGAAAAAAGGCGAAGTAAAGGACCGAGCACACCTGAGCAATCAGAAGATTCAGACCCTGTGGTTTTTGGGTGCCTAGATACCCTAGAACCACGAAACTTATCGCAAATAGTGTGAGCGCGATCTTGAACAGCGGTCCACGGTAGCGGATAGACTTGACCGGGGATCGATCAAGCCAAGGCAACAAAAAGAACATAACAATGGACAAACCCATGGCGATAACACCCCATAACTTGGCATCCACCCCGAACAACGGATAGGTTATCGCCCGCAAGATGGAATAAAACGGCGTGAAATACCACAGGGGTACGATGTCTTCGGGTGTACTTAGAATATTGGCCGGTACAAAATTATCCTTCTCCAGGAACCAACCGCCGAATTCCGGAGCAAAGAATATGATGCCAAAGAAAATGATGAGAAACGCTACCGCCCCCATGATGTCCTTTACCGTGTAATACGGGTGGAACGGGATGCCATCGCGAGGAATACCATTCTCGTCCTTATTATCCTTGATCTCGATCCCGTCTGGGTTGTTTGAACCGACTTTGTGAAGCGCCACAATATGGAGGAATACTAGTCCCAAAAGCAGTATCGGTAGCGCAATCACGTGGAAAGAAAAGAAACGGTTCAAAGTGGCGTCGGACACGACAAAGTCTCCGCGGATCCATTCCGCCAAACCTTCACCCACCCAAGGGATCGCACCAAACAACGAGATAATCACCTGTGCACCCCAATAGGACATATTGCCCCAGGGCAACAGATAGCCCATGAACGCTTCGGCCATTAAGGTCACATAAAGCAGCATACCAAGCAGCCACACCAACTCTCTGGGTTCGCGGTGCGAGCCATAAAGCAAGCCACGAAACATGTGGAGGTAGATGACCACAAAGAACAGCGAGGACCCGGTGGAGTGCATATAGCGCATCAGCCAGCCCCATGGGACATCCCGCATAATATACTCAACTGAGGCAAACGCCGTTTCCACATCGGGCTTGTAGTGCATGGTCAGAAAAATGCCGGTCACAATCTGAATGACTAGCGCTAAAAGGGCGAGGGAGCCGAAGAAATACCAGAAGTTAAAATTCTTCGGCGCGTAGTACTTTGCGAGGTGCTCTTCCCATGCCTTGATCAACGGAAAGCGATCGTCGATCCAGTCAACCAGTTTCGCCATCATGCCTCGCCCTCCTCTGGACCGAGACCTATCACGATACGGCTGTCGCTCAGATAGTGATAAGGCGGCACCACCATGTTGGTCGGGGCTGGCACACCCTTGTAGACCCTTCCTGCCAGGTCAAACTTGGAACCGTGACACGGACAGAAAAAGCCCCCCGGCCAGTCAGCCTCCAAACCCAGCACTGCGTCAGCGCCGCCGGCCAGCGCCGCTTTTGGCGAGCAACCCAAATGCGTACAGATTCCGATCAGCACTAACACATCGGTTTTAACCGAACGATGCTCATTGCGGGCGTATTCAGGCTGCTGAGGCACATCCGAGTTGGGGTCCGACAGGATACTATCTATAGCCCCCAGAGTGTCGAGCATTGAGGTGGTGCGGTTCAGGATCCAAACCGGCTTACCACGCCACTCCACAGTAAGCATCTGTCCCTGCTCAAGCTTGCTGATATCCACCTCAACGGGCGCGCCCGCGGCGCGGGCCCGGGCGCTCGGTGTCATACTGGCCACAAACGGCACCGCTGCCGCCACCGCGCCCACAAGCCCTACTCCAGTGGTTACGCCGGTGAGCAAACGGCGCCGCTTGAGGTCTACCCCATCATCTATCATCGGGTTCCCCTTATGAATTCGCCTGATTGTTTATCGCGAGTGCCCTTTTGGAAACGGGATACACACGAGTCCGGCCGAAACCTAACCGCCCTACGCGGCGTATCTTGCTGAGCGCCAGACCCCAACAAAGGGCGCGAGTATACCAGAATTCAAAAGCCCGAAACGTGGTGGATAACCTGCAATCTATAATGCGCACTACCCGCAACGAGAGCCGCAGTCCCGCCACACCGCTCGACGGTGTCAAAAGGCTGTTATCGCGAGTGACAGCCACAGTTTCTCGGAGGAATTCGAACCGATTAAGAAGCAAACCGGTAGAGCCAATGGCGCTGTGTATCGGCAACCAAACTTACTAGGTGAACCTTAACTCTCTTCCTGGGTGGAGAGCTCGCCTGCCTCAGAGGCATCGCTGGGGGCGCTCTTTGGCTTAACGGCTTTGGAGAAATACAACCCAAGCTCGAACAGGACCCATACCGGTATGGCCAGCATAGTCTGGGAGAATATGTCCGGCGGGGTAAGCAACATCCCGACCACAAACGCACCAACAATTATGTAAGGGCGCTTAGCGCCCAGGCTCTGCGGTGTGGTAACCCCCATTCTGACCAACAACACCGTTGCTACCGGCACCTCGAAGGCGATTCCAAAGGCGAAGAACAGCTTCAGCACGAAGCTCAAATACGCGTTGATATCGGTCATCACCGCCACGCCTTCCGGTGCGGTGCTAGTAAAGAAGGCAAAAATGATGGGAAAGACCGCAAAGTAAGCAAATGCGATGCCGGCATAAAACAACAAACTACTGGAGACCAACAACGGCACTACTAAGCGCTTCTCGTTGGCGTACAAGCCCGGCGCCACAAACGCCCAGATTTGGTATAGCAATATCGGCATGGCGACCGCCACAGCAAACGCGAAGGCAAATTTAAACGGCACAAAGAACGGCCCGTGGGGCTCAGTGGAAATCATGGTGTTGCCCTCTGGAAGAACCGCCATCAACGGTGAGGCCAGATATTCATAGAGGGTATTGGCGAAAGGTGCGGCCAGCAAAAATACCACCAGCACGGAGATTATCCCGCGCAGCAAGCGATCGCGCAGCTCCAACAGGTGTCCGACAAAGGAAGTTGTTGCGCTTGTCGGAGTGGGGTTATTCTGGTTTGACATCCTGAACGACGGCCGATTTTTCCGGCTTCGTTACGGCCTCGGACGGCGTGCCGGAGTTCTCGCTCACTGCATCCTGGTCGATTGACGTGGCGAGATCCGAACCCACTCGGGAAATATCATCGCGCGTTGCCTTAAGGTCGTCACCAATGTTGCGAATCTGGCGAAGCTCCTCCTGGTTTATCTCCCGATTGATATCGGCTTTGACGTCAGCCATCACACGCCGTGCACGGCCGATCCACAACCCCGCTGTACGCGCGACCTGAGGCAGGCGCTCTGGCCCCAATATGATAAGGGCCAGCACCGCGATCAGGCTGACTTCCCAGAATCCGATATCAATCAAGGCCTTAGTCCCTGCACTCTCCACTTTGCCGTGGAGGTGTTTTATCAGGCCTAAGCCTGGTCTTTATGGGCAGTAGTTACTTCGGTATCAATGACTTCGTCTGCTTTGTCCTCTAGCTGTTCGGCTGACTCTTGATCACCTTTACCTTCGCCACTTTCCTTAATTGCCTTGCGGAAACTCTTTACCGCACTACCCAGATCGCCCCCCATGGTGCGAAGTTTCTTGGTACCGAACAAAACCAGCACGATCACCAAGACAATAAGAAGCTGCCAAATACTAATACCACCAAGTCCCATATCAATACTCCTGCAATTAGCGACCCACTGCCGGTCGAGTGCGTCCAGCGGCAGAGTCTATCAATCCATCCCAGCTACCCTAGTGTCCGTAGAGCCGAACATCCACCAACAACGCACGCCAGTCTCACGACGGTGGTGTCCGCCCGGCCTTTTCCGCCAGTCCGGAAACGCCAAAACGGCGATCCAGTTCGGCGAGCACGTCATCAGGCCCCAGATTCAAATGGGATAACATAATTAGTGTATGAAACCACAGATCCGCGGTCTCATAAACCACTTGTTCGCAATTCCCCTGGTTGGCCGCCAATATGGTTTCGGTTGCCTCTTCATTGATCTTCTTCAAAATCGCTGGCAGACCATCTGCATGGAGCCTGGCCACATAGGACTCATCCGGATCCGCGGACTTACGCGATGCCAGCACCTGCGCTAACTCATTAAGTATCTCAGCCATAGATGCCCGAGGCCTGGGTCACTGCATGTCCCCATAAATCTCTTTGGGCGGTTTCACCACTGGGTCCACTTCGCGCCAACGGTCGTCTTCCAGCCTCCTGAAAAAACAACTCAATCTACCCGTATGACAGGCGATACCACCTTTTTGTTCGACTTCAAGGAGCACAGTATCGCCGTCGCAATCGAGCCGGATATGCCGCACCAACTGTTCATACCCCGATGTTTCGCCTTTACGCCACAGACGGCGACGCGAGCGCGACCAGTATGTCGCTTTTCCATCCCGGGCAGTGGCCAGCAAGGCATCACGGTTCATCCACGCCAGCATCAGAACCCTCCCCGTATCATGCTCCTGTGCAATCGTCGGAACTAGCCCTTCGGCAGTCCAATTTACCATTTCAAGCCATTTTTCAGCCATTATCTCGTACCCAACTGTCCAACGTCACAGTTACAAACGAACTTCTATGCCGGATCGCTCCATAAACTGCTTTGCCTGCCCCACGGTGAATTCGCCGTAGTGGAATATACTGGCTGCCAGCACCGCATCCGCATGTCCTTCGGTAACGCCTTGCACCAGGTGCTCTAGACGCCCCACCCCGCCGGACGCGATCACTGGGATAGTGACCGCATCGGCGATCGCTCGGGTCAGCCGAAGATCAAATCCATCGCGCGTGCCATCTCGATCCATGCTGGTGAGCAAGATCTCTCCCGCGCCATAGGCATTCATACGCATCGCCCACTCGACTGCATCGATACCGGTGGCTTGCCTGCCGCCGTGGGTGAAAACTTCCCATCGTGTGTCCTCCCTCACTGACACTTGCTTGGCGTCCATGGCCACCACAATACACTGGCTGCCGAACCGCTTCGCCGCCTCACGCACTGTTTCCGGCCGGCTCACTGCGGCCGTATTAATCGATACTTTGTCAGCCCCGGCGTTGAGCATTCTGCGAATGTCCTGCAACCCACGAATTCCGCCTCCCACCGTCAGTGGAATAAACACCTCGCCCGCCACGGCTTCAACCACGTGGCACATGGTATCTCTGTTGTCCGAGCTCGCGGTAATATCTAGAAACACGAGCTCGTCTGCACCCTCAGCATCATAGCGACGAGCAATCTCCACCGGGTCTCCAGCATCACGAATATCCACAAACCGCACCCCTTTGACAACGCGGCCGTCATCAACATCCAAACAGGGAATAACTCGCTTGGCCAATCCCATGCTGCTAGCTCCTCTTGAAAACGCAAGGATCAGACATTGCTTTTGTAGAAGAAGCAGGAATATCGAGTGCGCTAGGCGAACTTATCCGCGAGCTTCTGGCCTTCGACAAAATCCAGCGTACCCTCGTAAATGGCGCGACCTGTTATGGCACCCAGTATGCCCACATCAGCGACCTCACCAAGCCCGCGCACATCGTCCAGGTTACGAATTCCGCCAGCTGCGATGACCGGAATGCGTATGGTCTCGGCCAGTCGCACTGTGCCTTCGACGTTGACACCAGTCAACATACCATCACGATTGATATCGGTGTAAACGATAGCCTCCACGCCGTCGGCTTCGAACTGTTGTGCTAAATCAATCACATCATGATGTGATAACTTGGACCAGCCGTCGATAGCCAATTTACCGTCCTTGGCATCCAACCCAACGATGATATGCCCTGGAAACTCGACGCACAGGTCGCTGACAAAATGGGGGGCGTTCACCGCCTTGGTACCTAGTACCACGTACTGCACCCCAGCATTCAAATAAGCCTCGACTGCTTCTTCGTCGCGGATCCCGCCTCCTACCTGAATTGGCACATCGGGATGGTTCTCTACAATAGAATGAATGATGTCCGCATGTACTGGATTGCCACCTTTCGCGCCATCAAGATCTACAATGTGTAGCCGCCGAGCGCCGACGGTGACCCAACGTTCCGCCGCCGCCACAGGGTCATCCGAAAATACCGTAACTTCATCCGTTCGTCCCTGCTTGAGGCGGACACATTTTCCATCCTTTAGATCAATCGCTGGTATCAACAACATTGCTGCTTACTCGATCAGTATCCGAAACAATGTACTGTTTTGGCCAACGACCTTTTACTCGGTTACCGAGCTACGCCTCGCCACCCCAGGTTGTAAAATTCTTGAGTAAAGTCAATCCGACAGTTTGACTTTTTTCGGGATGAAACTGCACCGCGAATACGTTTTCCCTGCAACCGGCTGACGTGAAGGTCGTGCCATACTCGGTTGTTCCCGCAACCTCGCTGTCGTCTTGAGCATCCGCGCAATAACTGTGCACAAAATAAAATCTAGATCCTTGTTGTATCCCGTGCCATAACGGATGTGGTCGAATCTGATTGACGGTGTTCCACCCCATATGCGGTATCTTAAGTCTTATGCCGCCGGCGCTCTCCAAAAGTCCGTTGGACTGACCATTAAACGATTGTAAGTGACGCACCGTCCCCTTGAGCGCTCCTAAGCCCGCGATACCGCCGTCCTCCTCACTGTAAGCATACAAGGCTTCCAGCCCTAAGCAAATTCCAAGAAACGGCCTGTTCACTATGGCTTCCTCGATTGCCTGGCGTAGACCGGTACTTGCTAAGACTTGCATGCAATTCGCTATCGCGCCTTGCCCAGGAAACACTACACGATCAGCCCGTCGGACAGACTCCGGATTCGCGGTAACGTGGATTGACGCGCCGGTCGCCACATGCTCAAGTGCCTTGTGTACCGAACGTAGATTACCTGTACCGATATCGATAATCGCAATCTGAATCATGGGTGGAAACGAAAATCGAGACCCGGTTTTAAGAGGTTGTAATTGCGAGCGGCAGCTACAAGGTACCTTTAGTCGATGGAATTACACCATCGAGACGCGAGTCCCGCTCAAGCGCCATACGCAGTGCACGGCCAAACGCCTTGAATACTGTCTCCGCGATATGATGCGCATTGCGCCCACGAAGACTATCGATATGGAGTGTTACCTTGGCATGGTTAGAGAATCCGTGAAAGAACTCGTGAATCAAGTCCACGTCAAACTCACCTATACGTGCACGCGGGAAACTCACCTGATACTCCAGCAGAGGTCGCCCTGAAAAATCCACGACCGCTCGACTGAGAGCTTCATCCAGGGGCACGTAGGCATGCCCGTAGCGTCGTATCCCATGTTTTGACCCTACAGCCTGCGCCACGGCCTGACCCAGGGTTATGCCGACATCCTCGACAGTATGGTGCGCATCGATGTGAAGATCGCCAGCGGCGCTGACTTTGATGTCGATGACTCCATGTCGAGCGACCTGATCAAGCATGTGTTCGAGAAAAGGCACACCGGTGTGCAAGCTCGACTGGCCGACACCATCGAGATTCACCGACACGGCGATTTGAGTCTCTTGCGTATTGCGAACGACCTCCCCGATACGCTCCGGAGCGGTAGATATCAACTCTCGCGATGTCTTAGCATCGCCCACTTTACTACCCTCATTATGTAATGCTTAGCCATTTCTCGATTCATAGTAATCTACCGGCAACCAGCGTGACCAAGTAAAGCTTATTTCCCTTCACCGCTCAAGATCAGACTATCCCACGCAGAGTTGTGATAAATGCCTGAACGTCCTCAGGTCGACCTACCGTAACCCGCAAACAGTCTTGCAAAGCGCTACCCGGCTCATCGAGACATTTGATAAGAATCCCCGCCTTTTTCAGACCCTGAAAGACCGCCGACGCGTCGGGGATCCGAAACAAGACGAAATTTGTATGGCTCGGGAATACCTTGATTCCGGCAATGGTCGAGAGCTCGCGCACCAGCGACTGCCTTTGCTCACAAATGAGCTCGACCTGGCGGTTAAATACCTCGACTCGAGACAGTGCAAAATCCACACTAGCCTGGGTCAGGGCATTGATGTTGTAGGGCAGGCGCACTTTTTCTAGCTGTGACAGCCAGGCAGTGGGCCCGACCAAAAACCCCAGTCGCAACCCCGCCATGCCGAACTTCGATAAGCTGCGCATCACCACTACGTTGTCGTAGTCAGCAAGATCCGGGATAAAACTTTGGCCTGAGAACGGGTAGTAGGCCTCATCCAATACTACCAGTCCGTCCGTGGCACTAATGATTTCCTCTAGGTCAGAACGCTCGAACAGATTACCAGTTGGATTGTTGGGGTAAGCTAAAAATACTGCTGCAGGTTGACGCCGAACGATGGCATCACACATCTGCTCCACATTCAGGGTGAATTCGGCCCCCAGGGGGACATGGATGTACCCCAACCCGATGGTCGCAGCAATCACCTTGTACATCGAAAATGTAGGCTCCGGAGCAAGGACGCAGCAGTCAGTACCACCCACGGCCGTCTGAGTAATCTGTATCAGTTCATCAGAGCCATTGCCCAGCAATACCTGTGTGGCATCCGGTATACCCATAACTTGGCGCAGACGCTGTTTTACCGCTGTGGCGCGCGAATCTGGATAGAGATTGAGGTCTACCGAGCGTAACACCTCCATCCACTCCCGCCGCATGTCATCACCCCATGAGTACGGGCTCTCCATGGCATCGAGCTTGAGCATGCCATCGCACTGTGCAACCGTATAAGGTTGAGATGCCTGGATGCTGGGTCGAATCCAACGCCGCACTCGTGTGATGGGGTCAGTCACCCCAATGACTCGACGTTCCGGTTTGCTAGTGGCCATCTATCAATCTTTCATTGCATCCACGCGATACTCGGCGGATCGCGCATGGGCGGTTAACATCTCCGAGCGCGCCAACACCGATGCAGTCTTCCCAAGCTCACTCCCGCCCTGGGACGAACATATGATAACGCTTGATCGTTTCTGGAAATCATAGACGCCCAGCGGAGAGCTAAATCGCGCGGTGCCCGAGGTCGGTAAAACGTGACTAGGACCGGCACAGTAATCACCCAACGCCTCTGCGCTATACGGACCTAGGAATATCGCTCCGGCGTGTCGGATTTGAGCCATAAGCGAGGTCGGATCTGCCACCACCAGTTGCAGGTGCTCAGGTGCGATACGGTTGACCAGCTCCACCGCTTGCTGCAACGACTGCACTGCGATCAAAGCGCCATGCGCCTGGAGCGAGGCCGTGATGACCTCCCGTCGTTCCATCGTAGGAAGCAGTTCGTTAATGGCGCAGTCCACCGCCTCTAGCGCACTGTTATCTGTGGCTATCAAGATAGACTGAGCCAGCTCATCGTGCTCGGCCTGGGCAAGCAAGTCCATTGCCACCCACTGTGGGTCGGCGTTGCCGTCATAAACAACGACCACCTCGCTAGGACCAGCGATCATGTCGATCCCAACCTGACCGAACACCATTCGCTTTGCCATAGTGACGTAGATATTGCCAGGTCCGGCGATCTTATCGACCGCGGGGATGGTTTCAGTGCCATAGGCCATAGCGGCGATCGCCTGGGCACCACCTACCGTGAATACTCGACTAACTCCGGCGAGCTCCGCCGCGGCCAGAACAATGCCGCTGACCTCGCCTGCGGGCGCGGGAACCACCATGATAATCTGACCTACGCCGGCTACTTGTGCCGGAATAGCTGTCATCAACACCGTGGAGGGGTAGGCCGCTTTGCCCCCAGGCACATAAATTCCTACTCGCTCTAGCGCAGACACACGCTGCCCCAACACAGTGCCGTCCGGTTCAGTGTAGTCCCAAGATTGTTGCCCTTGACGCTCATGGTAACTGCGAATACGTGAGGCCGCATGGGTGAGCGCATTTCGCTGGGAAACTGGTAACTCGCTTAAGGAGTTTTTTTGCGCGCTGCGGGGTAGCTCAAGCCCACTACCGTTATCAACATCGTAACCATCGAAACGTCGTGTGTAATCCAATAGTGCCTGGTCGCCTTGTGCCCGCACTTTTTGAATGATTTCAGTCACTGCCTGGATTACGGATGAATCGCTGACATTGGCGCGCTCGAGCAAGGCATCAAAGGCATCATCAAATCCAGCGAGATTGGTGTCCAATTTACGGATCTCACACTTGCTCATCAATTTGCACCCTGAGCGATGGTCGTCACCATCTCCTTCAAACGACGCTTCATCTTGATAGATGCCTTGTTTGCTATCAAGCGCGCACTGATGTCTGCGATGTGCTCCACTTCAACCAGGCCGTTTGCTCGCATCGTATCTCCAGTATCCACCAGGTCCACAATTCGATCGGCTAACCCCGCAAGCGGTGCGAGTTCCATCGACCCGTGGAGCTTGATGATCTCTGTCTGAACGCCCTTGCGAGCAAAGTGTCGGCGAGTAGTATTCACATACTTGGTAGCGATGCGCAGTCGCACCCATGATTGCGGATTGTCTTGCCGCGCAAGGTTCCCAGGTTCTGCGACCACCATACGGCACTTCGCAACTTTTAGGTCCCCGAGCTCATACAGCGCGTCGTCGCGATGTTCCATCAAGACATCCTTGCCCACTATGCCTAAGTCCGCCGCCCCAAATTGAACATAGGTCGGCACATCGGCCGCGCGAATAAATATGAGCCTAATATCTGCAGCGGTCGATTGGATAATAAGCTTGCGGGTTGTATCCACATCTTCGTCGATCTCGATTCCCGCGCGAGCCAGCAGGGGCAACGTATCCGTAAGAATACGCCCTTTGGCGAGCGCAATGGTAATAGGGCGAGACATGCCGCTAGCCGGCGGCGGTAGCTTTTTGCTGTTCGAGTGTCTGAGTTTGCATCAGGTGGCCTGGAACGCGGCGAATCTGTGCACCGAGCTGCGCCAGTTTTTCTTCTATGCAATGGTAACCGCGGTCTATATGATAGATGCGGTCGATAACCGTATCAGCTTCGGCAACCAACCCCGCCAAGGCGAGACAGGCCGAGGCCCGAAGATCCGTCGCCATGACCGGCGCGCCGCGTAACTTTTCGACTCCACGTACCACGGCGGTATTGCCGCTCATCTCCACATTGGCCCCCATACGTTGCAACTCATGCACATGCATAAAGCGATTCTCGAACACCGTTTCAGTCACGGTGCCCGTGCCTTCTGATATGCAGTTCAGCATCAAGAACTGCGCCTGCATATCAGTGGGGAACGCTGGAAATGGCGACGTTCGAACATCCACGGAACGCGGGCGTTTACCTGCCATTGCAAGGCTGATCCAGTCATCGCCCACCTCGATGTCAGCGCCGGCTTCGCGGAGCTTTTCTAGCACCGCCTCTAACAAATGAGGATTCGCATCTCGCAACTTTACGTTTCCCCCGGTTGCCGCACCAGCCACCAAGAAAGTGCCGGTTTCGATACGATCTGGAATCACCCGGTGAGAGGTACCGTGTAGACGATCTACGCCTTCGATAGTGATCTCGTCGGTCCCCGCCCCTTTTATTTTCCCGCCCATGCCGATAAGGGCATTGGCTAGATCCACGACCTCTGGCTCCCGAGCCGCATTTTCAATGACTGTGGTCCCCTTAGCCAACGTCGCCGCCATCATCAAGTTTTCAGTGCCTGTGACGGAAATGAGATCCATGAAGATACGAGCGCCTTTTAACCGCGTCGCTTTGGCCTTGATATAGCCCTCATCAATGCAAACCTCGGCCCCCAAGGCCTGAAAGCCTTTGATATGTAGATTCACCGGACGTGAGCCAATAGCACATCCGCCGGGCATAGACACCTCAGCTTGCCCGAAGCGCGCCAATAATGGTCCCAGTACTAGAATTGACGCGCGCATAGTTTTCACAAGATCATAAGGGGCCCGTAGCATGGACACCTCACTCGCGTCGGCTTCGATTGCCATTTTTTCATCCACTTGCAACTTCACACCAAGCTGCCCCAACAATTCCATGGTCGTGGTGATGTCGTGCAAATGGGGAATGTTGCTGACCACAATTGGCTCGTCCGAAAGTAACGAAGCAATCAGCACTGGAAGCGCGGCATTCTTTGCGCCGGAGATGCGAATCTCACCGCTGAGCGTATTGCCACCAGTAACAATTAACTTATCCACTTTTAGTTGCCGTCGCTCCCCGCTTTTCGATGTGGGTGGGTCGCACTAGCAGTACTTGTTCTGCCCATTTGGGACACCACAATGACCTTGGCAGTTAGTCATTTGCACTGTCGATGAGGTTTTTCAGCTCGCCGGTCTGGTATAGCTCCGTTACGATATCGCTTCCCCCCACAAACTCAGCATTTACATAAAGCTGGGGAACAGTTGGCCAGTTGGAGTACTGTTTAATTCCCTCGCGAATCTCCTGGTCGGCCAGCACATCCACGGCGGCAAACTCCGCCCCACAGGCCTCCAACAACTGTACGCAACGCCCAGAAAACCCACACTGGGGAAAAGCAGGCGTGCCCTTCATAAAAAGAATAATCTTGTTCGCTTCGATGGATGCTTTGATCCGTTCCTGTACGCTCATATCAAACCTCGTGTAAATAGTTGTAAATTCAACCAAGTGGCACACAACCGACGCGTAGCTCCCTCATCACATAATAGAGCCGTGCTCTGCGCTCCATTGCTCCGGTGTAAGCGTGCGCATAGACAAAGCGTGAATCTCCGCCTTCATCTTGTCTCCTAGCGCTTGGTAGACCATCTGGTGCTGTTGCACCTTGCTCTTCCCGGCAAAACCAGGATAGACGATCACCGCACTGAAGTGCTGGCCGTCACCGTCGATTTCAACCTTAGAGCCTTGTAGACCGTGTTCGATCCATTCCCTAATGTCCTCAGGCTTAACCATACACACTCCCAATGTCCGTTGGATAACAGCATATCGTATTGACTTACGAGGTCAAAGCGCGCGGCGCACTGATCGAAGGTCCTCGCGGTGTCGAATTCAGTGGTTTGCCTGCAACAAGTGGTCCACACCATAAACCCGAATGAGGTCCTCGAGTTGCGTGGACATCGCCCGGAAGCGCAGGCGGCAGTTGCGTGCACGCGCCCGTCTCACCCATTCCACCAGCAATGCCACCCCGGCGCTGTCCACATCGTTCGCTGTCTTCAAATCGATAACCATATCACTATCGGTACGAAACACAGGCTGTGAACTGGAATACAGGGCGCTTACCGTTGAAGAATTAAGATCGCCGGTGAGAACGGTTGTCCCGTCTGCGCACTCCTCTAGTCGTGGCACCATCGTCTATTGCCCAATCTCCTTATTTCTCTCGGCAAGAGACTCGATAAGCGCGTTCAGGCCCTTGGTGCGCACCACTTGTGCATATGCGGATCGGTAGTTGGTAACAAGGCTTATTCCATCAATATTAATATCGAAAACCTTCCACGAGCCGTCATCGGATTTTCGCAAAGAATAATGCAAAGGCACATTTGGGCCACCGCCTGGCTGCAGCTCGGTTTTGACGACAACCTTGATATCATCCTCATTGAAGCGAACTGGCTTATAAACAATCTCTTGCCCTGTGTATCCGAGTAGCGCGGTGGCATAGGTTCTGACTAAGAGCGCCTTGAACTCATCCACGAACTGTTCTTGCTGGGATGCGCTCGCACCTCTCCAGTGTTTACCCAACACCAGGCGCGACATACGCTCAAAATCAAAATACGGCAACACCATGTCATTAACCAACGCGTATAACTTGCCGCCATCGCCCATATACTCCTCTCGATTACGTTCGAGCTCCGCTATTACTTTTTCTGTAGTTTCCCGTACCAGCTGATCAGGTGGTAAGTTCGGTAGCGATAGAGTCGCGGTACTCCACACGAGCAAGAACAAAAAAGTCGTGGCAACCTTTCTCATTCTGCACCTCCCCGGGCCTGACTGAACACGAGTTGGCCGATCAGTTGTTCTAAGATCACAGCGGATTGCGTCAATGTGATGCGGTCGCCCCCCTTTAGGTATACATCGTCACCGCCAGGTTCAAGTCCGACGTATTGGGCACCCAAAAGACCAGCGGTCAGAATCGCCGCACTGGTATCGGTCGGAAGATTGTCATAGTTCGAACCAATTGTGAGCTCAACCACCGCCGTATAGTCATCGCGGTCTATGTGAATGTCCGTCACCCT
>Ga0224508_10000690_pt1 | contig 32434 bp, 36 predicted proteins | sample SF_Jan12_sed_USG_4_FD_170157 | JGI IMG/M metagenome (GOLD analysis project Ga0224508, IMG submission 170157) | Sediment microbial communities from San Francisco Bay, California, United States - SF_Jan12_sed_USGS_21 | ecosystem: Environmental > Aquatic > Marine > Sediment | place: USA...
GCAACAAAGTGCAGAGATATTGGGATTCGAGATATAATGGAATGCGAGGCAAGTGTGATTATTGTGACTCAAATTGGCCCGAATCATGAGTAATTTATGAATTCTAGTAATGTTTACTATTAGTAGGCAAAGTTACTACTTATTGTCTTTAGTAACTTCGTCTAGTGTTGTTTATGGTCGCAATAACAAAACTTTGTTTTATTTGCTTTACAGAAATTCAAATTACAGGGTCAGATACGGGTAAGTAATATGGACAGTGATGAATACAAGTCCACTCCTCACATGCCATTTTTTATCTTAGGTAATGGTCATCGATATGATCTCATTAGGCTATTGTTACAACATGATAATCTAAAACCAACTCAAATGGCTGAAAAACTTGACATACCTCTACAAAATTTTTCAAGAGATCTTAGCACTCTGTACAAGCAATGGGATTGGTTAACAAGAGACAAAGATGATAATTATCATCTAAAACCATGGGTCAAAACCATGTGCAAAGTCTTGTTTTCCACATCATCGTTTATTACAAAAAATATTGAATATTGGGAAGACCATGATTTTGGAGATATTCGGGATTCACTCCTACAACAAATTGGGGTTTTTGACAATACTCATTGCATAAGAGGCAAAACCAAAATTACTGAGAAATGGAAAAAGATATACAAAAATGCTGATGTTTACATCTACAATACGTTTTACGAGGCAGAATACTCAAAAGAAATAATGGACATAGTTTATGAAAAACTCAAAAATGGTATTCATACTAAAACAATTTTTTCTGATGATTCTCACACATTGTTTCCAGATGATCACAAAGAGATTACAAAAAAATTCTCCAAATTTAAGACTAAGGGACAAATAGAACAAAGAACAAAAAACAAAGTTTCAGTATCTGTTGTGATGACAGAAAAAGAGGCATTTGTCATGTTTCCAAGAATCAAAGGACAGACCGATATTGAAGAAGCATTTTACAGTGATGACAAAAATTTTCATATGTGGTGTAAAGAATATTTTGAGCACTACTGGTCCAATGCAGAACAGCTCAAAACTGGAGGCAACTAGATATGCCTTCTCAAGTTGATTTTGTATCTGTTTTAGGATTTGACATTGTAAGATCAGCCGATCCAAAAATTCCAGGTCAGAAACAAGAAGAACGAAAAAGAACATTTCGTAAATGCATGTATGAATCAAAAACATATTTGGATTTACTATCTTATGCACATGAAATAGACACGGGTGATGGAGGATACTTGATTGTAGATACCAAGGATTCTGCAAAATTATTAGATATTGTAAAGGAATTACAAAAAAATCTTGAGAAACACAATGAATCTGAAAAAACTCAAAAATGGCATGTTCACATAAGAACTGGAATTAATGTTGGTCCTGCAGAAGTTAAGCGGGAAGGGCAGAAAATCGTTGATGTTACTGGAAATGCAATAGTCTATGCTAAACGGATAATGGATATTGGCCAAGAGAATCATGTCCTTTTAACTTCTAGCGCAGTTACGACAATTTTAGCTATTGATCATACCTGTCACGACAAAATCAGGTATATCGGAGAATACACAATAAGCCATGGCGAGAAATTCAATGTTCACAATTATTTTGATCGAGAAATTGGAAATTCAAAAGATCCTCCAAAAAATAATGATACGTCTCCAAATGAATTAAACAACGAATTCAGAAAAAAAATAGAAAATGAGATCAAAGGTGAATACCGAATTAAAAATGATCAACTTAAAGAAACAAATGTCAAGTTTATAAAAAAACTGAAATTCACTTATCTTGGAATTATCGTTGCAATTGTTGCGGTTTCAGTAATTTCACTTGCCATGATATATTCAAGTAATGTGAATTCAGAACCATATCTAGATGATATTTACGATAATCAATACAATACTGTCCAAGTCTCTATAACAAATAAAATTCAAAGTTTTATTGACGCATCACATATTTTAGAAAATACCGTCACTATGGGTTACATAGAAAATGAAAATAAAACATTGTTTATTGATAAACAAGTAGAAGCATTACAAAACTCGGATTTATTTGCAATAAATAAGAAGCCAATTCAGAATTCTCTTTATTTTTACCTATTGAGTCCATCTCCAGAATGCAAATTTCTTCTATATCCATTTAAAATAGATATGAGTAGAACCAATGCAACAGGATTAGAATCATGTGATCTTGTAACTCAGGATTTGTTTATTACAAATAACTATCCTTCTACAGGAGCTGGAACTTTTGTAAATACCATATCTCAGAAGATAAGATTGGCTAATGATGAGGGGTACGATTTAACCACGGGTATTGCTATTGATTGGGATAACGTTTCTGAAGATATAAGAAGAACCAGCATCAAATCATCTGATGTGAAATTTGTACTTGTTGATAGAGAACAATTTCTTATCATGGAGTGTACATTTGATAAATGCAAGAGTATGAAAAGTTATGCTGTAGAAAATAGTCCAATAACTAAAAACTCTACGTATATCAAATATGATCCGATCAATTATGGTGACTATGTACTTTACAAAGAGGAGACATTCCAAGATAAAGAATTTCATATGTATGACACATTACGAAATAGAATCTTAGATGGTTGGAGACTCATCATGTACGTCACACCATCAAATCCATAATATTCTAATGAATTCATTTGTAAAAACATATAACAAGAACTAACGAAGTTAATCTTGTTTTAAGAGAATCATCAATGTACTATTGAATTTTTGACTGTTGTTATTTTGATAGACATACAATGAGATTATGTGGTATGTAGATACATTGAGGGTGTGATAGATACAATGGAAACCATATTCCTAGTCTCAAAGTAAATTAATAGATTAGGAATATAATTTGATTAAATTTATAATTATTTTTAAAAATTTTTGATAGCAAGATTTTGTAATAATTGTTACTTGTGTATCCAACTAGATATAGTCAAATCTACAACTTAGCCATTTACCAAATACCGTACAAATCCTAACATGGACTTCAATGCAAAATGGTTCATAATCGGAATAGGAGTGGGTTTCTTTGTAGCCATGATGATGGGAATGGTCCTCATTGCTATGTATCCGCCTCAGAGCATCGAACAGATTTGTTTTGAATCGACTCTTACAAGCGGCGATTATGAAAAATGTCTTAAGGATTTAAGATTAAGTTAAAAAAGAACAATTACAACTGTTCATTTTTAATTTTGAATCTCTCTTTTTTTATTATTTTAGTTCCACGTGGGTCTTGTAATGCTCAGGAGGATGTGTATAGAAACCATGTGATGGAAAAGAAAGAAAATGTAACAATAACTAAAATGTTATAAAATATGATGATGTAAAGGGTCTGAAGCCTTGAAAAAACCAATAAAAACAGAGGTTTCGAATGCTAGAGTAAACGGGAACCTTCGGGCCCACGGATCATTTTTGCACTAAAATAATTCCATTAATTTTTGTGATTAAAATTTGAAATTATTATTAGAATTTCTAAAATGATCAGATAACTTTGTAATTAATTTGAATTTTTTTTGTGTTCAAAGCTCGGAGTATAGTGAACCCATATCATTTTAAGCTCTTACCAGATCTCAAGTTGTACCCATATTGTGAAATTAAACGTAGTTTCTGAGAAAGATGAATAGGCATATCAGAATTTTGTAGATTCTGTAAGGGATTCTGAAATTCTACGGAGATTCGCATATGACCAGATCTGTAATATCAAATCAAGGAATCATAATTACAATTGATTTTTTTGGAAAAATTCATTTTCTTAAATTAGAAGAATAATTTGAGTGCAATTAGACATATTTTAGTATCATTTTATGGATTCTATATTATGGATCATGGAAAAGTTGATGCCACAACAAAAAAAGGAATCAAGGAATTAAAGAAAAGACTGGAAAAAGAAAAAATTCCAGACTCCCAGCTAGATAAAACAATAAAAATCGCCACATGGAACATTCGGAACTTTGCGGGAAATAGAAAATCTATATCAATTCATTATGTTGCTGAAATTCTGTCACGTTTTGAAATTATTGCAATTACCGAACTAACTGAAAATACTAAAGATTTAGAAAGAGTAATGAAGATTTTGGGCCCCTACTGGAAAGTTATTTATTCAGATGTCAACATGGACCAGAAAGGAAATAGTGAGAGAATAGGATATCTGTATGATGGGAGAGTCATAGAGTTTACTGGTCTTGCAGCTGAGGCAGATCCTATACGAGAATATGATGAAGAAAAAGATGAGTGGTTACCAACACTGACATGGTGGCGCAGTCCATATCTTGTTTCATTTAAGGCAGGAATGTTTGATTTTATCTTATTAGCAGTGCATCTCAGATGGGGAGAAAAAACGAAGACTGAAGCAGAGAAAAAAGAAGAGCGTAGAGAGGCACTAGACAAGCTTGCAGATTGGATTGAAGAGAGAAGAAACTCTTTGCATGTAAAAGACAAAGACATTATTGTTTTAGGAGATTTTAATATTCCAAAAATCAATGATTCATTATACAATGCAATTACAAAACATGGATTAAAGACTCACAAAAAGATTCTAGGGAACCATGGAACTAGCTTAAAGAAAGACAAAAGATATGACCAAATTTTCTATTGTGAGGAAAACGCACACCAGATTGAAGGAGGAGGGGCAGTTGATTTTTACCACAACAGCTTTTTGCCACTATATCCAAAATCAAAGTATCCAACAATGACAAAGTGCAAATTTACCTACCAGATATCAGACCATTTACCCTTATGGATTCAGCTAAACATTGAGTCAGAATAGAAAATATCTGCTAGGGCTCAAAAAAATAGAAAGATCCAGATACCAAGAGGAGGTTAAGCTGGAAAATATATCATATAAGATCCAAAATCTAATGAAATTTGGATTAATGTAGGAATATCAAGAATCAAAAATCCTTTCTTGGAAATTTATTATGAAATTTGAATTGGGTCTGGATTTAAAGATAAAATACTTTGAAGCCCTTCGGGCCCATTATCTCCCATTAGTTTTAAAATGAGCCAATTCAAAATTATTTGGCTGCAATGAAGAATCAGAGTTATATCTGAATTGATGATTGGAAGGCATTTGTCTGAGCCGCCAAAACTTATTTGCTAATTTGATTTTTCACTTTTTCTAAAATACTTTTATCTACAAGATTTTGTTCATACAAAGCCTCTGTGATTTGTAAAATATTTAGAATTGAATGCATTTTTACTCCTAATTCTAGTAATGCTTCATCAGCTCCTTCCATTCTATTAACAATTACATATGCGTCTTTTACGGAAACATTTGCCTCTTTCAGTGATTTTATTGCGTTTACAACTGAACCTCCAGTTGTAGCAACATCATCTATCATAACCACATTCATACCATCATGGATTTTCCCTTCCACTAATTTTGATGTCCCGTAATCTTTTGGTTTGCTTCTAACATAGATTAGAGGTTTGACCGTTTCAATTGCTAGTGCTGAAGCAATTACCAAACCTCCTGTAGGTACTGAAACAATTGAATCAAAATTATCTAGTCCTATATCTTGAGTAATCTCATTTTCAAGATATTTTACCATTTTTCTAAATTCAATGGGATAGCTTGGAACTAATCTTAAATCTACATAGTATGAACTCTTTTTTCCACTAGCCAGTGTAAAGTCGCCAAATTTTATAATGCCATTTTGGTTCAAAAATGTTGCAAACTCTTTTACAAATTCCATACAAAAATTAACTACACTGGATTTATTTTGTTTTGTATTGAGTAGTAATTATGCCTGAAATCTGGTTAAATTATGGTATTACAGACGTTGTTTTGGATATAAAGGCCGAAAATCTAGAACAAAAAATTGATTCTGAGGGTAACGTTTTGGATGATTCATCGATCAATGAAAGACTAAACACTCTTGATTTATCAAAATCAATGGAACTTGTAGTTTTACATAATTCTAAATCTATTCTAAAAATCATTTCTTCATTGTTTACCATATGTGAGCAAAAATCAAAACCATTTCCAAAAATTCTAACTGATAAAAAAATTCTAAATTTGGTAAAATCTGGATTACCTGAGGGAATCTCAATTAATGAATTTGATGATGAAGGTATTTCCAATTCAAATCTTGTATTCATGGGTGAGATGGAGTTTAATGGATTATTTGGTTATGAGACTATATCTACACGGCTTATCAAGAAATTTGGTCAAGAATCTATGCTTTCAGCATATGCAAAAAGACAAGGAAATCTTCCTGCCCCTGGACAATATTCTGAAAGTTTAACAGAGGCAAAAAAATTTACAGATAATTTTGAAATTCAAGGAATTGAAATCATTGCAAATTCTGAGGGAATAATGGATTTTACTATAGGCCATCCTTCAGAAACTATTTCATCGACAAAAATTTTGGAATCAAATTCCATTAAAGATGTAGGTCAGCATAAAACAATGGTGATCAGTACTGGTAAAGATGCAAGCAATGATAATCTTGCAAATTCTTTTTCTTCACTTTGGAATTGTTCAAATGCAATTAAAAAAGATGGTCTTGCAATTTTAATAGCTGAATGTAAAGGTGGATTAGGTTCTGATGCACTTCAACAATATCTTGAAGGCAGATTAACTTTAGAACAACTACGAAATCCATCTAAATACATCAGTGGAATGGAGAATTTGCTGTTTCTTTCAGAAATACAAAAGAATTTTCAAATTGGTCTAGTTTCCATTCTACCTGAATTTTATGCCAAAAAACTTAACATGATTTCTATGCAGGGAATAAAATATTCCATGGATTATATTCTTAAAACACAAGGAGCAAGACAAAAAGTTGCAGTAGTTACTGATGGTGCAAGACTTTTGTTAAGGTGAAAGGCTAGGCAAAAAATTTGATGGAAGTGGGGCACATAAAATTGCTAACCCTATAATTCCAATATATGCAAGTTTTCTATTTCTTGAAAGTGGTGAAACATCATCCAACGGAGATGCACTTGGATTTCTTGCACTCATTATGAGAATTAATATTGCCATTAAGAAATAATCTAACAAAATAAGAATTCCTATACTTCCAAAAGTTGCATATCTGTGAAGCTTTGGACCAAGTAATGTTCTTGCCATGTGTCCACCATCTAGTTGCCATGCAGGCAATAAATTCAAAAATGTAATTAAAAACCCAACCCAAGCTGCAAATAAAACAGGTGTCATTATGACTTCATACCCTGTTCCTCCTTTTCCAAACATTGCCAAACTAGCTGACATTAACAATGATTCTCCCATGTTCCACTCCGTCAATCTAGATTCAGCAAACAATCCTTCAGCAATTTCTTGATCTAAAACTGGTGCTGTATATGCACCATAAATTGAAACTATTACTGCGATCACCAATCCTGCAATAGGACCTGCAATAGCAACATCAAATAAAATTTCTCGATTAATTGTTAATCCTCTTGCTTGGATAAATGCTCCAAATGTTGGAATGCCAATCACAGGCAATCCTGGAATAAAATAAGGCCAAGTTGTTTTTAATCCATGTACTTTTGCAGCAATAATGTGGCCAAGCTCATGAATTCCTAAAATTCCTAACAATGATAATGTGTAAATTCCTGCCATTTCTAGAGGATCTCCAATTTCTACAACTGAATTTGTTCCAGTCGTTCTATAGTATCCATCAATCATCACAAATGAAATGACAACTGCAAACAAAATTCGAGGAGTCCATGCAGTGCTCATCCACTTTCTCTGTTTTTTTGGAGCAAATTTTTGTATAGTGACATATCTTGTACCATTTCTTTCTTGCAATCTACAGACATAACTCATATTTTCCAACTTTCTTGCTAAACTCTCAAACTTTGATTTCAAATCTTTATCTTCTATTCTAAATTCTAAAGAAAATTCATCTTTTGTAAAACTACTAACCTGAAATATGGAGTTGACTATTGAAATAATATCTTCTTGTGAAGGATTTTCCACTCTTTAATGCTAGATTTTTCCATTAAATGGTCTTTTGGTTTAAAATTAAATATTGTTGCTATCATGGTATATCATGCAAGTAATCCTTCGACAATTGGGTGATTGCAATCTTAGAAGAGCAGGACCAAGCGATCTAATCTCAGTAATGGAAATTAATCTAAAAACTCTTCCTGAACATTACTCTGATTATTTCTATGAGAGTCTTCTTGTAGAACTTCCTGAGGCTTTCATTGTTGCAGAAATTGGAGGAAAACATGTTGGGTACATTATGTGTAAAACTGAATTTGGATTTTCAAATTTTAAAAAATTAGGTTTTGTCAAAAAAGGTCATGTTGTTTCTATAGCAGTTGTTGATGAACATAGAAAGAAAGGTATTGGAAATGCACTTGTTGAAGAATCAATTAATGGTGTAAAATTAAGAAAATGTGACGAGTTTTATTTGGAAGTAAGATGTAGTAATACTGATGCTGTAAGACTTTATGAGAAACAAGGATTTGTAATTAGACAACAATTAAACGCATACTATCGAGATGGCGAAGATGCATATCTTATGGCAATTGAATTAGATTAGTTCAAACCAATAAATAACTCACAAAAAAATTCTTCGCCATGGATAAGCGAAAAGGAATGGGTATCACTATTTTTGTACTTTGCATTGGTGGTTTCTTTCTTTATGCATACTTGTTAATGTTGTCTGAATGGAGTCCTATTGTATTACAATTATCTGTATTGATGATTAGTGGAGGAATCCTGGGAGTAATCGCGTGGATTGGATATGTTATGGCAACAACAAAACCCTCACCTGCATCAATTACATCTGATGATTAATTTATTTGAAAATTTTTACATCGACTACTGTTTGATAGTATCTGGGACCTACAGCTCTAACTATTTTTGAAAATAGAATTTCTGATTGTACTGGTGTAGTCTGAAGATAATGTTCTTCTGAAAGTTTCCCTGCTTCCGATTTTTTATCTGCATGAATGTGTGAATAATAATGAATAATGCCTCCATTTTTGGTTGTATTAATTGCAGATTCTAAAAATTCATCTGATCTTTCAGGTAACAACATCAATGTCCTATCTGATTTATTGATTAATTGCTTATTGATTATTTCAGTCGCATCCCCGTTTATTGAAATAACTTTTCCAGCAAGCTTGTTTAATCCAATATTCGTTTCACATAACTTTGACGCCACCGGATTAATATCCAGACTATATACAGTACATTTCTTCTTCTTGGTAGCCATTATCGAAAACATTCCAATTCCTGCAAACATGTTGGTCACAACTTCGTTATTTTGAATCAAATTGGCAATTCTCTCTCTTTCTGTAGAGAGTCTAGGGGAAAAAAATGCATTTTTAACATCTACGGTGAATTTACATCCAAATTCCTTGTATTCTGTTTCTGTGTTGTCTTCTCCAGCAAGAATTTCGAGGTCTCTCGTACGAAAATCTCCCTCTACAGCTGATGCCTGATAGAAAACACTTTTAGCAATTTTTACTTGATTTAGTAAAGCTTCTCCTATAATTTTTTTCTTAGATATGATTGACTCTGGAATCCTTACAATGATGATATTGCCAATCTGATCAAATGCTGAAATTAATTCATTGTTTTCTTCTGTTGTAAGTACACCTTCTAATGCCTTTTTTAACATTCGAGTCAATGCTTGTAATAGAAATTTCCAGATGTTTTTTGATCTTTATCTAATCTACTTTCTAATTTGTTTACGCGGGGTCTGAGACTTCTTTCATCCCTTCTAAATGACATATCAAGTGATTTTAGAAATCTATTCATCGCATCAGCTTTTGGCATTGGTGATGTGGCAGTACCTGCAGAACCAGATTCCCCTTCAAAAATTACCATTGTATCTGAAACAAGGTCCATTAATTGTAAATCGTGGTCAATTATAATTGCTGATTTTCCAAAAGAACGAACAAATTTTTGTAAAAATTTGGCAATTGCAATTCTATCTTCTACATCTAAAAATGCTGAAGGCTCATCCAATGCATACAAATCAACTTTTTGTAATAAACATGACGCAACTGCAACTTTTTGTAATTCTCCTCCAGAAAGATTCTTGATGGATTTATTGTAAAGTTTTTTAATTTTTAATGGATCTAGTATTTGTTCTTCTTCCATACTTCCTTCAACTGAATTTTCATTTGCTTTATCTAATATTGAAATAACTTCTACATCCAAATCGTTTTGTAAATATTGTGGCTTGTATGCTATTTTGATTTTTTTATCAACACTACCTGAATCTGGTTTTTCAACTCCTGCAATCATTTTCATCATAGTTGTTTTACCAAGAGCATTGGCACCCATTATGCCTAGAACTTCACCTTTTCTTACTCTGCCAGGCTCAATTGTTACTGAAAATGAAGAATATTTTTTCTCAAGTTTTGGATATGAAACTATCTCACTCCCTTCTTGAAATATATCGGTAGATGAAGATGATACATCAAAAGAAAATTTCTTATCTCTAAATCTAACATTTTCATTTGGTAAATATCCATCAAGAAAAACATTGATTCCAATTTTTGTTGATAGAATATTTGAAACGATTCCGTATGCCGAAGGCTCTCCGTACAATACTTCAATGTAATCACTTAGAAAATCTAATAATGTTAGATCATGTTCTACTACCATTACACTCTTTCCAATTTTTGCTATCTTTTGTATTACACGAGCAACCCCTATTCTCTGAAAAACATCATTGTATGATGACGGCTCATCAAAAAAGTAAAATTCTGTATCTTTTGATGCAGCAGCAGCTACTGCAATTCTTTGTAGTTCTCCACCGCTTAATTCTTTTAAACTCTGTTCCATGGAATTTTTTAATCCCAATTCTCTGATTAGTTCTCTTGATATTCCTCTTTCATCATATTTGTCAAGAAGTTCTTTTCCTGTTCCGTCAAACGCTTGCGCAATTTGATGCACTTGTTGCGGTTTTATTGATGCACGAATTTGTTTTTTTTCAATTTTTTCAAAATGTTGTTTAAGTTCTGTTCCACTATAATGTTTAAAAATTTCATCCCATTCTGGTGGATTTTCATATCTTCCTAAATTTGGTTTTAGATTTCCTGATAGAATGTTAACTACTGTACTTTTCCCCATTCCATTTCTTCCTAATAGCCCAACAACTTCTCCTTTCCTTGGTGTGGGTAATTTGTAAAGTCGAAATGAATTCACGCCATACTGATGAATTTTATCTGAAGCTATTTCACTTGGTAAATTTACAATTGTTATTGCATCAAATGGACATACTTTGACACATATTCCACACCCATTACAAATATCTTCATCGATTTGTGCTTTCTTTGATTCTTCGTTTATAGTAACACATTCTGCTCCTGATTTGTTAACTGGACAATATTTTATACATTCTAATCCACATTTTTGTGGTTGACATAGATCCTGATCTAATACAGCTACCCTATGTGTCATGTTGTAATCCAATATTTTCTTTGTTTTATACCTATTTTGGGCATATTATTTCAAATCTGGCGTTACGTTAATAGATGAGAATTTTACATTAAATTTCAAGCCGGCCATAGCGTTAGGGTGCGACCCAATCCCTTTCCGAACTTGGAAGTCAAACCTATCGTCGCTGTTGTGCTACTAAGATGCGAGAGCTCTTGGGAAGCAACAGTGCTGGCATTTTTAATTATTCAATCAATCTTTTAATATTGAATTAATTGGTTTGATGTGAGTTTAATGCCAAATTGTAGTGTTTGCGGAGAGATATGTGATAACGATATTAGATTATTAAATCACATGATGGACAAACATGGTTGGAGGAATCCCAATGTTGGCACACCTGATAGAAATAGTAGAGGTTATTGATTCTATAAATTTTGTAAATAGTCTAAAATTAATCTTACGCCAAAACCTGTAGCCCCTTTTGGATTGTATGATTTTTCTTTTGTAGCTCCTTGTGTCCATGCAACTCCTGCAATGTCTATGTGAATCCACGGAGTATTTTCTATAGCGTTTTTTAAAAATGCCGCAGCAGTAATAGTTCCAGCTGCTCTTCCAATCCCAACATTTTTCATATCTGCAACATCTGATTTTATCATATCCATATAGTCTTGATTTAATGGAAGTTCCCAAACTTCTTCTGTTGTTCTTTTGGATGCATCGTTGATTTTCTTTGTTAGTCTTTCATCATTTGACACAATTGCAGCTACATTGGTGCCTAGTGCTACAATACACGCACCTGTTAGAGTGGCAAAATCAATGATTGCCTTTGGGGCGTATTGTTTTTCTCCATATGACAACGCATCAGCTAAAATTAATCTGCCTTCCGCATCTGTATTTAGAATTTCTGCAGTTTTTCCGCTAAATAATTTAATTATGTCTCCAGGTCTATATGATTCTCCACCTGGCATATTTTCAACTGAAGGAATAATGCCTATAACATTGATTGGTAGATTTAATTCTGAAACAGATTTCATAATTCCGAGAACTGTACATCCACCACATTTGTCAAATTTCATTTCATCCATTCCACTTCCAGGTTTTAATGAAATGCCGCCTGTGTCAAACGTCACTGCTTTTCCTACCAGAACAATTGGTTTGTCATTTTTTTGTCCATGGTTATGTTCTAAAACAATTAACTTTGGTTCATTTTTACTTCCTTGACCTACTGCTGAAATTCCTCCAAAACCTTGTTTTTTCAATTCAGGTTCTGAAATGATATTGCATTTCATTTTATTTTTTTTAGAAATAATTTTTGCAAAATTTGCTAAAGTTGTAGGAGTACATTCGTTTGGAGGTAAATTTGCAATACTTTTAGTAAATATTGCACCATCCGCAACAATTTCAGCTGTCTTAATCGCTTTTGAAATTTTATTTGATTTAGAAACAATAACTGTTAGTTCTGGAATGGTGTCTATTTTTTCTGATTTAAATTTATCAAATTTGTAAAGAGCCATTTTGGTACCTTCAATGATTTGGGATATTGCAGAAATTGGTTCAATTATAAAATTTGGAGGTGTTATTATTGAAAATTCTTTTAATTTTAACTCTCTTGCTTTTTGGGCGATTTTACCTGAGACGAATCTGATGGTATCTTTTGTCAGATTGTCTTTTTTTCCTATTCCTGCAAGTAGAATTCTTTGAACTGGGTTTTTTCCTGGAATTGGAATGATACTCAATCTTCCCAATTTTCCATCCATATCTTTTAACGATTGATTGATTGAAGAGGTAATTTTTATATCAAATTTTGGTAATCCTATAACTTTATTGGAATTTTCTAATACAAATCCACATAGAAGACTTGTTTTCTTTTTTGTAGACTTTTCAGTTTTAATCTTCACTGAAATTCTCTTTTTTCAAGTGTTATTTAGATTTACTTTAAATCTATTTTTCTACTATTTGTAAGAAGACTTGATGATCTTACAAATACTGCTTTAACAGTTTTACAATCTTGTTGACACTCTTCACCCATTTTGATTGTTGCTGATTTTTTTGTTTTTTTAGATAGAATTGATTTTACTAATGGATATAATGCTGCTCTTCCTCCACTTGCTCTTTTTTTATCAATAAACCAAAACATCTCTAATGCAAATTCATCTAAAATTTCATTTCTTATCTTTATTCCAAAATCTGAATAATGTCCTACCATCGTGATTTTATCTCTAGCAAAAAAATTAACAAATTTTGCAAATTTCATGCACAAGTAACATTGATTGTCAAATAACATGATTGGCATATTTTCTTTAATTTTCATAATAATATCAAGTACCGATCAAATTAAAATTTTTCAGAAATAGATTTTTATTCAAATTACAAAAGTAATGATCCAGATGAGCCTAAATTATTATCAAATTAAGAAAAATATTCTTAGGGCTCGTAAATTGGTGATTAAAGCAACGAATATTGCTGGTTCTGGTCATCCTGGTGGTTCATTTTCTATGGCTGAAATTTTGGGTAGTTTGTTTAGTAATCATCTAAAATTTGATCCTACAAATCCTCAATGGGAAGATCGAGATCGTTTAGTTTTATCTAAAGGACATGCTGCTCCTGGCTTGTTTTCTAATATGGCAGTTGCAGGATATTTTCCAGATTCGGAAATGGAAACACTACGAAAATTTGGTAGTAAATTACAGGGACATCCAGACCTAAAATGTCCTGGTGTGGAATTTTGTGGAGGTTCTTTGGGTACTGGATTGTCTTATTCTATTGGAATTGCACTTGCTGCAAAAATTGATTCTAAAGATCATCATGTTTACACTATAATTGGAGATGGAGAATCCGACGAGGGTCAAGTTTGGGAGGCTGCAATGACAGCTGCAAAATACAAAGTTGATAATCTCACTGCTTTTCTTGATAGAAATTTTATTCAACAAGATTCCTACACTGAAAAAATTATGCCTCTTGATGAAAAATTAGAGGGTGATGATATTTCTGAAATGTGGAAAGATGCCTCTCGTTGGAAAACTGGCGATAAATGGAGATCCTTTGGTTGGAATGTTATTGAAATTGCTGGACATAGAGTTGAACAAATTGATACTGCAATTAGAAAAGCAAAAGCAACAAAAGGTGTACCTACTATAATCATAGCTAGAACCGTTAAGGGTAAATCCATAGAACATATGGAGGATAATCCGCAATGGCATGGAAAATCTCCTGATTCTGATGTGGTTCCTATAATTAATCTTGAATTAGATTCACAATTTATGATTGCCCCTTCAATCATTGCTGGAGATATGACAAATCTGGAAAATGAGATTAAAAGATGCATTTCTGGCAGATCTAATTTCATTCATCTTGATGTAATGGATGGTCAATTTGTTCCAAACAAAACTTTTGATCATATCAAAATCAAAGAACTGAGACCTCTAACCAATATTCCATTTGATTCACATTTGATGATAAATGAACCTGTAAAACATGTTAGAGATTACATTGATGCAGGGAGTGACATTATTACAGTTCATGCTGAAGTGACGGATGAATCTAGTTTTGGGGAAATTCATGATTTATTAAAACAAAATCAAGTCAGTGTTGGTTTTGCAATAAATCCTGATACTGAATTGCCAGAATGGTCTTACAAATTCTTGCCTTCTCTTGATCAACTTATTGTAATGTCTGTAGTGCCTGGAAAATCTGGTCAAAAATACATTGAAGAAACCCACGCAAAAATGGCCAGACTTAATTCTATCCTAAAAAAACATAATTTTTCAGGTTATATTGAGGCTGATGGTGGAATAAACCTTGAAAATATTGGTTCTGTATTTGCAGATGGTGCTAGAGTCTTTGTTGGAGGTGGTGCAATAGTTGGACAACAAGATGTTCGAATGGCGATTAGGGATTTCAGAGATGCAGTTTTAAAATCAAGAAGACGAAGTTTGCTTGAAAAAGCTAACGAGTTAGGTGGAGTTGATTTAGTTAACAAATGGGTTGGTTTGCATGTGATAGGTCAAAAACAAGAACAACTTAAAAAAATTGCAAAGGAGATAGGATATCTTTGAATGAACCAATAATGACTGACATGCGTTCAGAATATTCAAAATCCTTGATTCAACTAGGAAAAGAAAATTTGAATGTGGTTGTGTTAGGTGCAGATACAACTGATTCATTAAAAACTTCTGCATTTGGAAAAGAATTTCCTGATAGGTTTTTCAATGTGGGTATAGCAGAGGCAAATCTTGTGACCATCTCAGCTGGATTGGCATTTTCTGGAAAGATTCCCTTTGCTAGTACTTATGCAATATTTTTGCCGGGACGAGCAGTTGATCAAATTCGTAATAATATTGCTTATCCTTCACCACCGGGAAAAAATGGACTTGATGTAAAATTAGTTACATCTCATGGTGGTTTGTCTGTTGGACCTGATGGGGGTTCCCATCAAACCATAGAGGATATTGCAATAATGCGAGCAATTCCAAATTTTAGAGTTTTTATTCCTGCTGATACGGTTGCCGTTTCTAAATTAACTCAGTTGATGGCAAAAGAATATGGTCCATTTTATATGAGAATGGCGAGATCAAAAACTCCTCTAATTCATTCTGATTCTCAGGACTTTCAAATTGGAAAAGGTATTACTCTAAGGGATGGGTCTGATTGTACTATTGCTGCATGTGGTATTACTGTTAGAATGGCTTTAGAAGCCGCTGAATTGTTACAACAAGAAGGTATCTCTTGTAGAGTTTTAGACATGTTTTCAATAAAACCTATTGACAATGAAATATTAGAAAAAGCAGCTAGAGAGACTGGTTGCATTGTCACAACTGAAGAACATAATATCTTTGGTGGAATGGGTTCAGCTGTTGCAGAATCTGTTTCAGAATCATATCCTGTACCAATAAAGAGAATTGGGGCTCAAGATATGTTTGGAGAATCGGCCAGAGACAATGAAGTTCCTTTACTCTTTGAAAAACATGGAATTACATCTTTTAATATGGTAAAACAAGTCAAAGAAATTAGGAGTAAAAAATTATGAAAATTTTTCTTGATACAGCTAATCTTGAATCTATCAAAAAATTTAATGACATGGGATTGTTGGATGGAATTACAACTAATCCTTCACTTATGTCAAAAGAAGGAGGTAATCCAAAAAATGCAATGGAGGAGATTACAAAAATTATCAAGGGTGATGTAAGTTTAGAAGTTGTTAGCACTGAATATTCTGGAATGATGGAAGAAGGTAAACGTCTTCGTGAATATGGGGATAATGTTGTAGTTAAAGTTCCTATGACTCCTGATGGCCTGAAAGCTTGTAAATCCCTTTCATCAGAAGGAATACCTGTTAATGTTACTTTGATCTTTTCTGCAAATCAGGCTTTGCTTGCGGCAAAATCTGGTGCAAAATATGTTAGTCCATTTATTGGAAGACTGGATGATATTGGACAAGATGGAATGAATCTAATTAAAGACATTAAAGAAATTTTTAAGAATTACCCTGATTTTAAAACTCAGATACTTGTTGCAAGTATTCGACATCCATTACATGTGATTGATGCTGCAAAAATTGGAGCTGATGTTGTAACCTTGCCTCCTGTAGTATTAGATAAGATGATGCAACACCCATTGACAAAAATAGGATTGGAAAATTTTCTTATAGATTGGGAAAAACTTAAAGATAAAAATCCTGATATCCAAATTTAGAAAATATTATTTAAAGGTAAAATTATGAAAATTTAAAATTGAGGCTTTACTATTGTGTACCTTTATTTTTACTCTTTCTTGTACCTGTCCCTCTACCTGTAATTCTGGTCTTTCCTTCTGTTGAAGGTCTTGCTTTTGGATCAGGCATATCTCCTAGTCGTCTTGAACCAGTTCCTCGACCTGTATGAACCATTTTATTTGCTGCTGCTTTTTTCCTTGTTTCTTGAATTTTTTTAAAAGCGTCCCCAGACCATTTTTTAGGTTCATCGTCAACTTCGATAGTTCCTGTACCTCTTCCAGTTCGAATTCTGATTTTTCCCATGAATTAAATAAAAACATCTTGTATTTATTTAATCTCATTATTTTCATTAAAGATAGATCTTATGTCAAAAATCTAGAAATTTTCATTTTAACTACTAATCCAGCCTAGTTTCTTGAAATATGTAAACATCATAATTGCAGGTATTATAGATGCAATAATGATAAATATGAAAGTTGTAAATGGTCCTAAAACCATCAAACTATTTTCAATTCCACCTGGTAAATTAATATTCATTCCATAAAATGTCCCGATCACTGTGGATGGAATTGCCAATGTGAAGATGATAGTTAACATTCCAAGCACTTTGTTTGTTTTCTCAGTACTCAATACAAAGTCTGTGTCTTTGTAAATTTCCATAGTTTCTCGTGATTCTTCTAAGGTTTCAATTACTTTGTCAATATGGTCAATTACGTCATCATAGTACAATGTCAGTTCATCTTCTTCTCTCTCAGAAAATCTTTTTACATTTTTTGCAATCTCTAATACAAATTTCTTTAATGGATTTGCTATTCTTCTTAATCTGTTGATTTCCCTTCTAAGTAAGGCAATACTTCTTGCTACTGGTTTTACTTCATCAAATACTCTGTCTTCTATTTCATCTAGATTTGCGATAATCTTTCTTGATGTATGTAAAAGATCATCCACTAACACATCAATGATTTCATGAAGCAATAATCCTGAAGATTTCCCTAATAATCTATTTTTTCTTTGTTGATCTGAATTTGTTTTACATATATCTACCAATTCTACTAGGGGTCTTAGATCTCCTTGATGAACTGTAACTAGAAAATCTTTTCCAACAAATATCGATAACTGACTATTTTTTAATATTCCTGTTTTTTGTGCTAGTGGTGGGAAATGTAAGATTACAAAGAAATGATCATCATAACTATCTAATTTTGGAAGTTCAAACTTGGTCATACAGTCTTCAATGTTTAGTGTATTGAAATTGTATTTTTTAGCTAATTTTTCAACATCATTTCTATCTGGATTCTGTAAATCAATCCATACAAATTTCTCTCCTTGTATGGTCTCTATCTTATTTTCAATTGGATTTTCTACTGATTTTTTACTTGAACGCAATCTATTAGTGATGAATCCTTTTCTCAAGTCGAAAAATACCCTAATACAACAAATTTAAAGCGATCGCTAATATCTGAACAAAACTTTGTATCTTGATAATAAAATTATGATTTAGTCTTGACTATGAGGTAATTTGAATAAAAAGAGAAAAACTATTCAACTTACCCATGGTAGCAGATAGTTAACTCCGATCCATACCACTGTTATTGATATTCCCATACCAACCCACCATAAACGCATGTTAGCATTTCTACCTAGTCAATAATAAATCTACGGTACAATTTTCAGCTTAATCTTAAAGATTATTACTGGATAAACAAGTTTCTTTTTTTGTGGCCCTCGTAGTACAGTGGTTAGTATAGAGGATTGTGGATCCTCGGACAGGAGTTCGATTCCCCTCGAGGGCCCTCTATCATTTTAAAAAATACCGAATTTACTAGATTCCATCTCCTCTTTAATTGCAAGCTTGAATCTGGGAGATTTATTCTCTATATTTTTTGTTAACCATACTAAAAACTTCTTTTCAGTTCCTTTTCCCTTTAATTTTTCAAAATCTGATCCCATCATTTCTACTAATTTTTGTACTAATGATTTGTTTATACTTAACACAAAAAAATGCCAACCAAAAGCAAATTCTGAATCTGTCATAACAAAATCTTCTTGACTGTGGACCATCTCTTCTAAGAGTGATAATTGATGAGTTAATGCTTTACTAGTTTTATCATAATCTACGGCAGAAACATTGATGTTAATCTTTCCTTCCATGTTTTATTCACATAAAAACAAAATAAAAGGATTACACAGATTGTTCTTTTAATAGGTATTCAAAATCTATGTCAAAATGCATTTTCATGATATTAATGTAAGTTTGGATGGATTCTGGAATCTCATCTCCACATGCTACTCCTAGTTTTTTTGCATTAATCCAAATTATCAATGTTTGTATGATTGTCAAAAATCGATCATTTTTAATTTCTGGAGTACCTATGGATTTGGTATATCTTTCTGCAAATTCCCATGCTGTGATAAAATCTACACATTTTACGCCAAAAATAGCTAACAATTGTTCTTGCATACTCTGTGCTTTTTTGAATGGAACTTTATTGATAATGTATGGAAAATCCACTTGATCTGGAAGGCAATCTGGAAGAGGCCCCCAAATTGTAATTATTTTTGTTTCTGACTTTAGATTTTTAAATTTTTCTAACATCTGATTTATTATATTTTCATCTGTAAACCAAAATAAAATTATTGAAGCATCTGAAATATCTGATTCTTCTATATTTTGGCAAATTAATTCTGCTTGAATATTTTTATCTTTAAGATTTTTTTTTGCTTGTTTAATTTTTTCTAAATTGTTATCAATTCCTATAGCTTTCTTAACTTTGAATTCACTAGATGCTATTTCAATTCCTTTTTCATTACCGCAACCTAAATGATAAAAAATATCATCTTTGTCTAAACTTGCAAATTTAAAAATCTCTCTAAATGATTTTTCTGATAGATTGGCATCTTCTCCACTGAGTAAATTATTTGGTAATGTTTCTAAATAATCTTCAATTTTCATTAATATTATTGTAATGAACGAGAATTTATTCTCTTTTGCATGAACGTTTTCGCCTGTAACCTTGACCATAAATGACACAACTTCCTAATATTTTACTATGAATGCAAAAACTCTCAATCTTTTTTCTCGATCAGATTTTTTGTAAACAATATGAAAAATTTTGAAAATATTTGAATGCTATTTACTTTCTGAAATCAATTAGGAGTATCAATCATCATAATCTCCTGGCAGGATTATGAAAACTCATTTCCATATATGGAATCCACATTTGGAAATTGTCTAATCATTATTATTTATTTGAGAGGAACTAGTTTTATGTACACTAAAAATCACAATTTAGAGAAAATCAATGAATCAGATGTAAAAAATGACTCAATTTGGACACAGACTCCTTTACGTGATTTTAGCTTCAAATGCATTATGACTGAACATAATTTGTGTCATGATTCAAAATGTAAATGTCTCTGTCATTAAAAAAAGGAAAGTTAGATGACTAGAAGAGTTACAATAATGATTGACGATGATTTGGATAAGAAAATAAGACTAACACAAGCAAAAATGATTCTAAAAGAGAATAAATCAATCAGTTACTCTCTCGTAGTAAATTTACTTTTGAAAAAGTCACTGAAATAAAGTACTTCATAATCCTAATGCAGATTATGAAATAATTTCAGAAAGAAGATATATTGATATTCTTAGGTAGTAAATTGATAAATTATTGAATCTGTTATTTTTACTAATTATCATCTCCAGCTCATTTTTAATTGCAGAAGCAGGCGCCATTGTACATTTTCCACCTCCGCTAAAACAAGTTTCAGAAGGAGTATTACCAAAGAATGTAACTTGTTCGGAAGGATTTTCATTGATCATCAAGACTGCAGGCGCCTCTCCTGCTTGTGTAAATCACACATCTGTTGAAAAATTGATACAAAGAGGATGGGGAATGAAAATTCCTGATGCAAGTATTGTACAAAAAGCACAATCAATCTGGGATTATTCAATACAGCAACAAGATAATGAGTTTGAGGGAGATTACATCGAGGGACCTACAGAAGACGGCTATGAAATCACAAAATATGAAGTTGTTGATAACATGATTGAAAAAATATCTGATTTCAAACTACCAAGTAATCTTGTTCATCTCCAAAAAGACAATGAAAAACATTATGAAATCTGGAACAACTTCATCAACCTCATTCCAGAAGCAAACAGGAATGTCAGCATGTTTTACTTGACTACAGATGGAGTAGGAGAAATAGGTGGAGGAGTAAACAGGGATTTGGAGGATCTCTCAAAATGGTATCTTTTTTACGATATTTATGATTCATATCCCGATGGGACATTTGACGCAAAATCCACAATACATACAACGATTCATGAGTTTGGACACATTCTTACTACTTCCTCAAACCAACTAGAGGTAGATTCTGAACTTCTCAGAATGCTTTCAAATAATGAAAATAAATTTGATGATATATTCGCAGTAAAATTAGAGGAATGCTTTCCAAGATATATGTCAGTTGATGGATGCGCCAAAACAAATTCATACATCAACCAATTCCATCAACGGTTTTGGACTGATATAACATCCGAATGGGATGAGATACAGTACATCGAGAGTGATGACAAATACTATGAGCAAATGACTCTGTTCTATGAAAGATATGAAAATAGGTTTGTATCCGAATATGCATCAACTAACGTAGATGAAGACATTGCCGAATCATGGACAGCGTTTGTCTTATTGGAAAAACCTCGTGATATTAGATTCATATCAGATCAAAAAATATTGTTTTTTTACGAGTATCCTGAATTGATCGAAATGAGGAATCATATAAGAAATAACTTGTGAGTGCTTGCACAATTCAATTTATTTTAGAACATGTTTGATAACGATCAATTTTAGGATATTCTAATCGTCTTCTTTCATAATCTCCATTAACATTATGAATTGAGACTATTTTATTTTATTAGCAAGATCCATTATCACTTTCATTTGTTCCATGATAATTGCATTTTTCTTATCTAGTTCACTTTTGGCAAATTGCAACTCATCTCTTAATTTTTCTACTTCTTGACTGCTTGCAGGTGCAGAATAAAATCTTCTTGTTCTATATTTTATCCAATTTTTCATTCTTGTATAATGTGCTGGATGCGGTCATTGCCTACTTCCATATACTGCAACGATTCTGTCTATGTCATAATCTGTCAAATCAAGCTGTTCATTGTAAAAGGGATACATTACGGTTCTTTCCAACCCTGAACCTTCTGAATGTGTCAAGCCCATACTGTGTCCAATCTCATGAATCAAAGTGTGCAGTAAATTATATGTCTAAAACGTGGTTCTGCCTGTAGGGTCGTATGGTGCAGGCATGGGTTTACCGTCAAGTGACCATATGTGCTCATCACTGAATTTTATGACTCCTTGTTGCGATGTTTTTGGATAATATGCATAAGCTAAGACACTGGACGTTCCTTAAAAAATGGGTAATTTTGTTTATCTGCAAATTCTAATGTAATGTCTGGATTTTCATTCTTTTTTACCAAATCTAATACTGTTGGAATTTCAATGTCCCATGTAGTCATTGCCAAATTCAATGCAAGACTCTCCATAGAATCCCCAGGGAGGTCTTCGCTACCCCTGACTAACGAATAAGTTACAATTGGTTTGTCCCATTTATGTGGATATTCTGTTTGTTGCACTTCGTAGTATGCCTCATTGTTGGTTTTAGAAAACGCATCTTTTGCAACAAGAATGCAACCGAATTCATCTGTGTTAATTATGGACATAGTACGTTACGTGTATAACTAACTAACTAAAAAGAATTTTTAATTAAAATATGGATAAATAATTAATTTTTGTAATCATGTGTGAGATTATTTCTTAATTGTAGATGGGATTATACATTCAAAAAATTAAACAATAAAAGAAGTTGATATTAAGATTCACTCATAAATGATAATTAATTTACTTTAGTAATTTTTGTATAATACAATTATGGAAATATTTGGATTGTCTCCAGTAGTTGCAACTTTAACTATAGTATCTTCAGGCGTTGTATTGCAAAATATTCTTGGTTGGTTAAAATCTAAAGAAGATTACAATACTAGAAGCGCATTAGCATCTGCCGTCATTGCATTTATTGTTGGGATTACAATTATTGGTCCTCAAATTGAAGCAATTCAAGACCAAATGTTATCTGATTTGTCAGAACTGACAATAGTAGCAAGCTTAATTGCATCTGTTGCAGGTTTTGATATACTAACAAAGAATGCATTTAAGATAGCAAATCAGAAAATTAATTCACAAAACAAATCTATTTGATTTATTGATTGGATCTTAAGACCAACAACGATTAGTTCTTTGGTGAAAGTTCCAACACTTGTTCTGTATGATTCAAAATGGTATTTAATCAATACTGATAATTTGTATGAATGAATTCTTCGTGTTGGTTATATGTAAAAATGATATGATGATAGCATGCAATGGTGCAACAATACTTGTTCATCGTTTACCAGACCATAGACTTTCATAACGATTAACGTGTTCATCTGCCATAGGAATCATTCTTGGCATCATTGCATTTTCTTAATTCTCAAATGATGCTAGTTTTTAGCATGTTTCTTAAATCTGGCAATTTTTGATTCATTTACTAGTAAAAATACCGGCAAAAAAGTTTTTTTTATTCTCTTATGCTTTCTAATTTTGAAACTGCTTGCCATAACTGTGTTCTAACATATGAAGGCATGTTGGGATCTTGTGTAACATCATCTAGAAGACTAATTGTATTTGCAGCTCTAACTGATAATGAATATTCTTGACTACTTAGATTTGCAATCAAATCTGTAATTGCTTTTTTTATTGTTTTTGGGGTTGAATTACTTGAAACAATTTGATTTAATGTATCAATTGCTCCTTTCATTGATTCTTTATTCTGAGCGTCGTCTACCATTTTTTACACTTTTTCTTAAAAATTGGAGAGGTATATAGTTACATCTCTATAAAGACATTATCTGATTCTACTACAACATTATACGATGTCAAATCTCTGATTTTTGCTGGAAATTTAACTAATTTTCCAGTTTTACAATCAAATTCTGCTGCATGCCATCCACAAGTAATCGTGCATCCGTCTAACTTCCCTTCAGATAGGCTGGAACCTGAATGAGTGCATGAATCATCTGTTGCGCAATAATCTCCATTGATATTTGCAACTAAGATATCTCTTCCATCAATTGTTACCTTGATCATTTTTCCAGGTGCAATATCTGCAGTTTTACCGGCAATAATTTTTCCCATAGAAATTCTTATTTGATTATTCTTAATATTTTTTCGTATATGCAAAAAATGATTATTAGAGAAGCAAATACTTTAGATAAAATTCCAGTTTTAAAATTCTGTAAAAATACTTTCTCATGGGGTGACTATGTGGAACAAGTTTGGGATTTTTGGTTATCTGAAGGTCATTTGTTTTTAGGTGAAAAACAATCACCCGTTGGAATTTGTCATGCATTTTACTCAGAGAATCAAATTTGGATTGAAGGAATTAGAATTGATTCACGTTTTCGTCGCCAAAAGATTGCATCTGATCTAGTAAAGCATGCTGAAACTATAGGAAAAGAAAAAAATGCCTTGCTATCTTATATGTTGATAGATACTGAAAATTCTGCATCCCTTTTATTGGCTAATTCTTTAAATTATAGAATTTTACAAACTTGGAATTTTTATTCTCTTGATCCAAAAATTAATCCAAATCATAATGTATATTTTGAAAAATCTCTTAATCGTCAATTTTATTCACATTATGTGAAATCTTGGAGATGGCTTCCAATTGATGATGATACGTTGTTATCATTTTATGAGCAAAATAGTATTGTCAAATCTAGTATAGGTGATAAGAATTCACTTGCAATTTTTATTGCATCTGATCATTTTGACAAGACTTTGATTGTTACTTTATTTTCAAATTCTAATGATTCTACATTACAAATACTCTCATTTTTACAAAATTATGCTGTAGATAAAAATTATGAACGAATTCAAATTTTAACCAAAGAAAAATTACCAACTTTTGATTCATTAGAATATAAAATTTCATTTAATTTGATGAAGAAATTATTAGTTTAATTTGATTTTACAATCTTAATTGTGTTATTTAAAATTCCCAAATTCTCAATTTCCATTTCTACTTTATCCCCATCTTTCAAAAATACTGCATTTGGTTTGTTTAACATTACTCCTGCAGGTGTACCTGTAGAAATAATATCTCCTTTTTCCAAAGTCATAACTTTAGAAATTTTTGAAATAATTTCTGGGATCTTAATGAACATGTTACTTGAAGAAGAATTTTGTCTTATTTCACCATTAATTTTAGTAACCATCTTTAGGTTTTGGGGATTTTGAATTTCATCAGATGTTGTTATCCATGGTCCACATGGGGCAAATGAATCAAAACTTTTCCCTCTGGTAAATTGTTTATCTTTGAATTGAATATCTCTTGCAGATACATCGTTGAATATCATATAACCAAATATTGCATTTGTAGCATCCTCTACGCTAATGTTTTTACAATTTTTACCGATAATTAAGGCTAATTCTATCTCATAATCTAACTGTGTAACAAAATCCGGGCATATAATATCTGAGTTGGTACTGTTTAGAGCAGTACGTGGTTTTATGATGATGGCGGGATCTTCAGGTGCTTGTAATCCCTGTTCTTTTGCATGGTCTACATAATTAAATGCTAAACAGATTATTTTGTTGGGATTTGGAATTGGTGCCAATAATTTGTATTTTGAAATACTCTCTCCATATGACAAATCTTTAATTTTATTTTTAATCTCATCATACCAGCCATCAAAAAGAAAATCCTTTATATTTTGAGGTATTGGCACTCCCGTTAAATAAGTAATTTCATCTTTTGTAGATACTTTATCTCCATTAACAAAACCATATGTTTCATTGTTGTTATGTGATAATCGTGCTATTTTCATTATTCATCACTTATGTGTAAAAATTGCTTGATTTTGTGAATCTTTTCTACAATATCCAAATCTAACAAACTGAATTTCTTCTCCCTCTTTTAATTGTAAATAATGTGGTTCTGTATAAACGTCCAATTCTTCTAAGCTTTCTTCATTAAACTTATCTTCATTAAACAATACTCTTGGAATTAACATTTTAATTTTATGTGCTGTTTTTTGAGGAACCCATTGAATCTTTGGAATGTTTGCAGTATCTCCGTTTTCAACAAATTCTCCTTCTAGATCAATTCCTTCTTTTGTAATAGATATATTCCCTAAACCTAAAAGACGAATCTGTGTACCTTCTTTGATGTCTTGTGCATCATCACCTGAAATGTAAAAATTCCCATCAATCTCAATTTTCCTTTTTCCCATCTCATTAATTGGATGATTTGGAATTTCAATAGATGGAATTGGTAAATTTCTCACTGTTAGTTTTTTTGCATTACTAACCATGAATAATCTAATGCTATCTGCATCTACAAATTTTCGATTAAATGCTTCGAGCGTATCAAATGGTGCTAGAGTATTTGCTTTAGTTAATCCTAATGACATGATAAATTTTTTAATGGCTTCAGGTTTAATTCCTCTTCTTCGTAAAGCCTCAAGTGTTGGCAATCTTGGATCATCATACCATGAAACTTTGCCCTCTTCAATCAAAGGCTTGATAATTCTCTTTGAGATTGGCATTCCTTTGAATTCGAGCCTGGAGAAAAAGCCCTGTGCAGGCTTTCTCATATTTAATGCATCTAAAATTGCATCAATTAGCTCTTTTCTTAATTCAAATTCTTTTGAACGAAAAGCATGAGTTACACCATCTATGCTATCCTCTATTGCAACTGCCATATCATAGCTAGGCCAAATTCTGTATTTTTCACCTAATGTGTAATGTTTACCTTCGATAATTCTGAATAACACCGGATCTCTCATAACTGCATTATCTGCTTTCATGTCTCCACGAAATCTTACTATGGCATCGCCTGGTTTGAATTTCTCATTCATCTTTTCCCAATTTTTATTATTCTTATCAATGTCATTTGTACTGCATTTACATGCTTTTCTCTCTCTTCTATTTTTGCTGATGTCTTCTCTTTTACAAGTACAAACGTAAGCTTTATCTGAATTGATTAACTCAATTCCTTTTTCATAAAACACTTTCATGTCATCTGATGTGTTTTTTACTGTATCAAATTCTATTCCTAACCATTCTAGTCCTACTTTGATAGCTGCATGATACTCCATTCTTTCTGCTTCTGGATTTGTATCATCCATTCTTAAAATAAATTTTCCACCATACATCTTGGCATATTCTGAATTAATGATTGCAGCTTTTGCATGACCGATGTGGGGATAACCATTAGGTTCTGGAGGAAATCTTGTTATGACTTTTCCTTGTTCTGCATCTTTTAATTCTGGTAATCCTTCTCTTCCAATAATTTTTTCTTTAGGTGCCAAAAGATCTGGAAATTTTTCTTTAATTTCTTTTCCTTGCTCTTCTGATGATAATTGATTAACTGCACTGACAATTTCAGAAATATCTCCTGTGATCTCTTTTACTTTACTTCTAAATTCTGGTTTTGTTCCAAGAATTTTTCCTAAAATTATTTTATCTCTAGTTTCTCCTCCATGCTCAAATGCATTTTGAAGAGCCATTTTTCTAATTTCTTTTTTTAGTTCTTCATCCATTCTAATTCTTACCTATTGCAACTATACACTTCGTTTAACAACAAAATCTAATAATGAGATTAATTCCATTTTTGCAGATCCAGAGTATTTTGCTAATGATTTTTCAGCTTTTTCTGCGTATTTTAGAGCCTGTTTTCGTACATTTTCTTCTATTCCTAAAGATCTAATCACATCTACTGCTTTGTTGAGATCTTTTCTTGATACTTTGGAATTTCCAAACGCTTTTAGAATTATTTTTTTATCATTACCTTTTGCTGATTTTATTGCCATTAGAATTGGAAGTGATTTCTTACCTTCTCTAAGATCATTTCCTACAGGTTTCTTTGTAATTTTAGAGTCTCCCATCACACCAATGAGATCATCAGTTATTTGAAATGCAATTCCTAAATTCCTTCCAAATGATGAAAGATTTGTAATATCCTTCACTTTGTTTGTTGCACAAATTGCTCCCATTGCACATGATACATCAAACAATGCTGCAGTCTTTTTTCCAATCATTGTGATGTATTCTGCCTGTGCTGGTATTTTTTTCTCCTCTGCCATTTTTATATCAAGTAATTGTCCTTCACATACATCTACACAAGCTTTTGCAAGTCTAGAAACTAATTGAGTAGTAGCATTAGTTGATAATTTTGAATCAGTAATAACTTGAAATGCCTTTGAAAATAGGACATCTCCTGCAAGAATTGCAATTGGCATTCCAAATTTCTTGTGCACTGTTGGGACTCCATGACGCACTTCGTCATTATCCATTATGTCATCATGAACTAATGTAAAGTTGTGAACCATTTCAACCGCACTTGCAGCTGGCATTGCCTTGGAAACTTCACCTTTCAAAATTTGACAGCTTCTAATTAGCATATATGGTCTGAGTCTTTTTCCACCATTTACAATTAGATGTCCTGCTGCATCATAGAGTTTTTTGGGATTTCCTTTTAGTTTTGAATTTAGATACTTGTTTACTATTTTTGCATTTTGTTCAATTTGTTTAGTTTTTTTCATTTACTAGTCTCCATTTATCATTTGGCAGATGAATTTTAATTGCCTCTTGTAGTGCATCATGAATTTCACTATTTACCCATGTAGATAAGACATTTGCATGCTTTTCAAGAACTGATTTTTCGGATTTATCCAATAATTCCAATGCAATAAGCATCCAAGGACAATAAATTTGTGGATTTGTCTTTATTTCTAAAAGTAGATCTTTTGCTGAAATCCATTTAATTTCATCAATCTCTCCTTCAATTTCTTTAAGTTCTGTGGATTTGTCAATTATTCCTATTAAGGTTCCACAAACTTCATTTTCAGATCCCACGTCTTTGTATGGAACATGATATTCAAATTTGTGTAAATAATCTAATGTTCCATTAATTCCTAATTCTTCAGGCATCCTTCTTTCTCCTGATGATACGTATGTTTCTCCTTCTCTTGGATGACTTGCAAATGTTCCATCCCAATCATTTGGCCACAGCATTTTCTTCTTTGCTCTTCTTGTAAGGGCCAGTCTGCCTTCGACATCAAATAGCAATGCAGTAAATGCTCTATGTAATTTTCCATTTGGTAAATGACACTTTACTTTTTCTTCACTACCAATTGGATTATCGTTTTCATCAACTAAAATTACAAATTCTTCAGACATTTCATTTACCTCTAAACAAAGTCCCTTCAAATATCTTATTTTTAACCGCTTTCACAATTCTTTCAGGTTTGTTTCCATTTACAAAAAATACATTCATTCCCATCTTTGAAATTTTTGATGCCTCTTCAACTTTTCTAGTCATTCCTCCAGTAACATCCATCTTATTTTCAGAAATTGATGGTCGTTGACTATGTAATTCATAAATTAATTTTTTCGATTTTAGATCAGAATATAATCCATCTTCGTTTAATACAAAAATACACAGTTTGGGTTTTAGTATTTTTGCAAGATGAGTCATAATTTTATCTCCAGATAAAATGTATGTTTTTTGTTGACCAAACCATAATGCATCTCCATATGTGACTGGAATTAAGCCTGATTTGGCAATTTTTTCAATCTCTTTGATTTTTTTTGTTATTGGTTTGTTTCCAGACATAAAATCAGTTGGTGGAAGACAATATGGATTTAATTTGTTTTTTATCAATGAATCTAAAATTATTTTATTTAACTCAATCATTGAATTTTTAACAATTGCAACTCCTTTTAGATTGTATTTTTCTTCTTTTGTATGCATATCATATTTTACAGACCAATAATGTCCGTAGGATCCACCTCCGTGAACAATGATTACTGGCTCTTTAATTTTCTTCAAACTTTTAGAAAGATTATCTATTGTTTTTTTCCTAGCTGATAATGCTTTTTCTTTATTTGTAATAATTGAACCGCCTAGTTTTATCAGAATCATGTTGTTCAAAATTATCTTATCAATTAAAAAGTATCCAGTCCTTTAAAATCAATTTTAACTGAAAAACAATCATAATTCTTTTCTTTGAATTGATTCATGGTCTGATCAAGATTTGATTCATCTGTAAGAGCAAAGATGCAACCTCCACCTCCTGCGCCTGTGATTTTTGCACCAAATGATTCGTTTTGACCTCCTTGAATCATTTCTCTTAATTTGTCATTGGATATTCCAATTGTCTCAAGGTATTTTTGATTTTGTATTACTTTACATCCCAACTCTTTGATGTTATTTTCTTTTAATAATCCCAAAACATCTTTTACTAATTTTGATTCATTGTTACATAATGTGGCAAACTTTGTCTCATTTTTTTCTTTGAATTCTCTTACTCTTGCAACTACTGATTCTGTAGAATGTTCTATGTTTGAATTTACAATAACTAGATGGAAATTAGGTTCAGATTCTATTTTATCAAATCCATTTTCTTTGTCATATTCCATAATTCCACCATATGTACATACAGTACAATCTGCTCCTGATGTATTTTTAAAAATTGTTTTTTCAGCTTCTATTGCTAGTTTGAGAATTTCTTCTTTGGATGTTTTATGAAATAATCTTGAAATTGCTGCAGCACCTGCAACACAACATGCAGATGATGAACCTAAACCAACTCCAAGTGGAATATCTGATTCTACAACAATTTCAATTCCTGTATTTTGATTTTGTATCATTTTGTTTGCTAAATAATAAAATGGTTTTAGTGGTGAATTAATTTCTGAAATTAATTTGTTAGGCTCTAAGGTCAAATTCCCAATATTTGATTTAATAGAAATTTTATTCTCTTCACTTTTTTCTGCAGTAACACTAATTCTTTTGTTAATTGCACAGAGAATTGCTTTTACTCCGTATACCACAAAATGTTCTCCAAAAAGAATTACTTTACCTGGTGCAGAAGCTTTGGATTTCAAGTGAACACTAAAATTCTAATATTTTATTCGATTTCCTCTTCGGTAATCTTTGTTTCAAAATCATCTATCTCTTCTTTCATTGGTTCATCTTCTTTTAATTCTCCTCTTTCGATTAAGACTTGACGTACCAATAACCAATAAACTGTTGCTAGAGCTTTTCTTCCTCTATTGTTTGCTGGAATGATTACATCCAGATTTGATGTGATGTTGTCTGTGTTTGCAATTCCTATTATTGGAATTCCTGCATTTGTTGCTTCAATAATTGCTTGTTCATCTACTTGAGGATCTGAAATCAAAACTAATTTTGGTTCAATATAATATGGTAATGAGGGATTTGTCAAAGTACCTGGCATGAATCTTCGAAGTAGCTTCTTTGAGCCTAAAGCCTCACAAAATTTTTCAATTGGCATTTCAGCATATTGCCTACCTGAGCATACAATAAGATTATCTGCTCCTAATCTGTTAATGAATTTGGCTGCAGTTTTAATTTTCTCTAATGTAATATCTAAATCAAGTATGTAAAGTCCTTCTGGACTGGCTTTAGTGATGAATGGTATCATGAATTTTGTTTTTACTTGAGTTCCTACTCTGATTCCTGTTGCTAGGACTTTCTTTTTAATGTCCATTCCTTCAGTTTGTTGGCTCATGACGATTTCAAATCTCTGCCATACCGCGTATTAAATCATGCTCTGACAGGCGTAACAATTCATTGAGCTTTGCTACTCTTTCTCCTCCAACTACACCGACTTTGAGCATTTTTGACTTTGTTGCTAAACCTATGTGGGATATTTGTGAATCCGTAGATTCTCCAGATCTATGTGATGTGATTAATTTAATATTATTTTGAGTTGCTTTATCTGAAAATTCTAAGGCATCAAAAAGACTACCTGCTTGATTAACTTTTAGAATTGCAGCATTACATGCTTTTACCTCTATTGCTTTTTTTAGGATACCTGCATTTGTAACTGTCAAATCATCTCCTGTAACCAATACATTTGGGAATTTTGCCGTCAGTTCTGCCATATCTTCAAATGCCTCTTCATGGACTGCATCTTCTGCATAAATCAATTTGAATTTTTTAATAATATCTGCAGCAAAATCAACCTGCTCTCCAGTGGAATTTTCAAATCCTGCCCTATTGTAAACATATTTTCCTTTTTCTTCATTCCATTGTGTAGATGATGCAAAGTCTACTCCTAATGATACTTCTTTTCCTAAAGTAAATCCTAAATTCTCACATGCTTTTGCAGAAACCTCTAATGCTTTTTGATTTTCTAGCTTTGGTGCCCAACCTCCTTCATCACCTCTTCCATTTGTAAAGTTAGGATCTTCTTTTTCTAAAACA